>CERP01013002.1_pt1 | contig 123829 bp, 111 predicted proteins | sample 530801 | NCBI WGS metagenome assembly CERP01 (sample SAMEA2620991, study PRJEB7988) | marine metagenome | biome: marine biome (ENVO:00000447); feature: surface water layer (ENVO:00002042); material: "saline water (ENVO:00002010), including plankton (ENVO:xxxxxxxx)" | depth 5 m | reverse complement strand
TCACGTCTCACGTCTCACGTCTCACGTCTCACGTCTCACGTCTCAAGTCTCAGTCTCAAGTCTCAAGTCTCAACATTTAACAAACAACCAAACATGGAACAAAAAATACACCAAGGCCGCAACATAAAACGCTTTCGCGAGATGCTTGGCATAAAGCAGGAGGCGCTGGCCTATGAGCTGGGCGAGGAATGGAACCAAAAGAAAATCTCGCTCTTGGAACAAAAAGAGGAAGTGGACACTCCCCTACTCGAGCAAATCTCCCAAGTGCTGCACATACCCGTGGAGGCCTTTAAGAATTTTGATGAGGAGCAGGCGGTGAATGTTATTGCTAATACATTTACTAATAGTGAGAATGCTGTAGGTTTTATTATTACAAATAACAATCCTATTGACCAATTAATGAAACTCCACGACGAGAAAATCGCGCTCTACGAACGGATGCTTAAAGAGAAGGATGAGATGATGGTGCGGTTGGAGAGGTTGATTGGGGGGAAATAGAAGTTTTAGGAGCACGGGGTTTTGCTGTAAGCTCTTCGTCGTTTAAGATACTTACAAATTACATTTTCAAAAAGAAATAAAACCTTCTTCCTCAAAAGACGTTAAAATCTTCTCACCAATTTCTTTATCCAATAAGCCATTTTCCTCTACTAAGACATTCATTTTTAAAATCCCACAAGAATGTTCTGGAAAACTAAAAGGTTGATGATATATCTTCTCTTGCTTTACTCCAGGATAGAGCAGTATGGAGCAGTTTGATTCCCAATGATCATTGTAAACGTACATTTGCCTTAGATCATTCGTTGACGGCTTATTGCCTTCAATCCTTTTCCACTTGGTGTCTATTATAATTTTTGTTTGTCCATTTTGAATTATCAGAATATCAGGCCGTAAAGTCATACTGCTCCAAAAGGCTTTGGAACGTTGTCCTTCAATTTCATAAGAAGTATTAACACTTGCTTTTTTCAGCTGTATCAAAATATATTCTTCCCATAAACTATTCATATCAAAAAGCAATGCTAACATTTTTTCAGAGCCAGAAGAAATATTGGGGGCGTAATTTAAAATAATTAAGCGGGCAATCTCCACCGCTTTTTCATAGGGTTGTGTTTTTCTGTTTAGCTTTATTTTTTCGAAAGTAGCTGCGGTACAATTTATACTGGATACTTCTGGGAAATCCAATTGCACCCGTTTGCATTTAGGGTATAGATAACTACCTTTGGAAACTTGCTCAATAATCCCTAGCGCAAGGTTCAATATTTGATGCAACTGATGGTCTTTATCGTAAATTTGGTGCGTGGTATAAAAACGCTCTTTATGGATTAGATTTTTGGTTATATGTCCCGCAAACTCCAACTTTCCTTTTAGTGCGGTAACATTCTTGGTTTCTTTGTAGTATTTTTTTACCAAGCCTTGCCTTTGCAGTAGTTCTACCTCTCTCAAAAACCATTCAAAGTAAATATCCAAAAGATGGATATTCTGTTTGTTCACATCGGCCTGCCCTACTTGGTTAACTTTTAGTTTTCGCGTAACACAAAGCATTTCAATAAGCACGTTGCGCCATACCGTGGTGCCCTCAGTTGAAGAATCTGCCTTGGGCAAAATCTCAATAATTAGATCATCAATCTGAACCACCCCCACGTATTGCGAAAACTTAATGCCTTTATGGAGTAAGGTGAAATATTTATTGCTGTGAAGTTCATTCAGTTTAGCTAGGGCATCGAAGTGCTTCTTGGTAAAGGAAACCTTTTCATAATCCCTACCATAGTATAGCGTTTGATGTTCAAAAACCTGAATTACCCTATTCCCCATCCCTGTTTAGAAGTTTGAGAATGGCTTTTTCTATGTCTTTAATATCAGTTACAAGTTCGCATAATGTAACATTGTCTGGTGCAGTAATACCATCAAACCTTGGGAACTTTACCTCGTGGTTAGTTTTCACAGCTACAAAACCAGCACCCAGAATAAGGGCAATTTTTTCGTAGTCGTGATAAAAGTATTCTTGTAAGAGCGGGATTACTTTATTTTTAAAAACTTCTTCCAAACCAGCAGTATCATCACTTTTCAAATTCATAAAATAAGAATGACCAATGGTGTGGTCCCTGTCCAATAAAAATTCTATCCGTTCATTTATGGTTTCTAATGCATCTTTTAGATTGAAGCCGTCAAATTCAATATCTTCAAGAAGCCTAGGGTCAGGCATAATCTCCTTAAAACTAAATCTTCTTCTTAGTGCTGTATCCAATGCCTCCACAGATCGGTCTGCGGTGTTCATTGTGCCAAAAACATAAAGATTGGAAGGCACCTCAAATTCTTTTTTTGAATAGGGCAATTTTACAGTAAGTGGGTTATTACCATCCATCCTTTTATCTTCTTCCAAAAGTGTTATTAATTCACCAAATATTGCTGAAACATTTCCGCGGTTTATTTCATCAATAAATATTGCATACTTATTTTCCGGATCAGCTTTTGCTTTTAAGGCCAATTTTTTAAATACGCCATCGGCAATTTCATAACTTACCTCTGTATCTTGTTCTTCCATTTTTGGTTTAATTCCTTCAACAAAGTCCTCATAGCTAAAAGATTGATGGAAAGTTACAAACTCATAATTCTTAATAAGCTTATCTGAACTGGGTTGAAAATTTTTGCTTTCTTCTAAATTGGTGATTGCCTCAGGATAATATTGTTCCAGAAGATTTTTATCAATTGACCATTTTGTATCATCATCCTTAAAAAACATTCTTGGTTCACTTCTTTCACTAACGTTCACATTTTTACATTCCTCAACAGTATGTGCCTGTAATCTTCCCCAAATGGTTGTTCTAGGAAGTTTTGAATTGCTCAATTCGGCTTTTGTTTTTATCAATTCATTATTCATTATTTCGTTTACTGTGGCATTTCCTAAATCTAATATGGCCATACTTAATACCTGCCACCAAGTTTTGTCGGCTATCATGTTTTCCAGATATTGTTTTCGATTTAGAGAACTTTCCCGGACAGTGAATTTTTCAAAATACTTATTTTGAAGTTCAAAAGTTTTTCCAGTTCCCGGAGGACCATATAAAATTTGGTTTAAGGGGAAATCAAAAGCATTTACATTCTTCTCTGCCTGCGATTTACTGCTCAGTCCTCCAAACTTTTCATTTAGGAAATTAAAATAATTGCGTTTTCCTAAGATTGCTCTTGGTCTATGCGTACTTTCTCGTTGGCTATATTTATAAAACTCAGAACTTTCATCTTGATATGCCGCTTTATCTATGACAGCAATTATATTTCTATAATTTTCAACAGAACATTCAAATAAATCAATATCAAAATAGGAGTTATATGTAGTAAGATATCTGTCTAATGTATCAAAATCATTTCCAAAATAATCTGCTTTCGGATTGACAATTAACCAATCAATAAATTCCTTTTTTACATTTTCCATTTCTTTATTATTTAAAAAAAGTAAATCAATATCTTCTTTCCTTTTTATTTCTAAAACGGTATCATACCATATACCAGCGCCTTCTCCTCTCGGTGCTTTTCCTTTATATAAAGGACCCTCCAGTTTTTCAAGAGATAACCTTTCTATTTTTTTATCTACAGCTACAACCTTTGCCTTATAATGAACAACCAGGTCATGTGACCCACCAAATCCTTTTATAATTATAAAATCACCGATTTGTATTTCGTTAAATTTTTTACGTGTTCTATTAGCTGCGCCACTTTTATCATCTTTATCATAATCTATTGCTTGCCAATATCCTTCCTCTATAAAATTTTTAAGCCTCTTATGGTTTGAATTGAAACCTAAGGCCCAATATCGTCTCCCAGAATGTTTTTTGTTATTATTTTTTAATAATTCCTCAACATCGCCGTCTTCAAACATCAAATATTTAATGGCACTATTAGTTGTGTTTGCTTCTACATTCCATTGCGTAAACTTTGAGCCTTTCACAAAATCATATTGTAGCTTAAATTGTTTTTTGTGTTCTTCAACAAGATCGCTCGGTATTGCATCCCAGTTTTCGATTTCAATTTTCACGAAATCCTGTTCGGGTTCTCCTTTATATTTATAATTATAAACGTATCTATTTTTAAGCTCAGTTGCTTTTTTAAATGCTTTACTAACCAAAAATCCTATTTGGGTCTTGCCATTTTTTTCATTGTAAGAATAGGAAGTCCGCATTCCAACGACTATTGAGATGTCTCCTGATTTTTCAATAGCCATTCGTACCTTATATGTGTCGATTTCTAGCTCCTCTAAGATTTGGGAACCATAAGAGATAAAGTTTTGAAAAAGTTCTTTGTTTTTTACTTTAGTTATATAATATATCTTAAAATTTTCACGCTCGGTATTATTATAAACTAAATCTTCTGAGATTTTAAATCCGTATTTTTCAATAAATTGATTGGTAGGAATTCCACCTCCTATACTTTTTGGCAATTCCAATTCCGGATAATTTTCTTCCATGTAATCATAGGCTCTTGAAAGAACAATTTTAGCAGGCATTACAACACTATCAAAAGAAACATTGTATTTTTCACTATTGTTTTTAGTGTCCCAATCCTCATTGGTCTTTAATACATGCTTTATGGCTTCTTGCCATTTTTGGTTTAAAGGATCCATTTCAAATGAGTATGTATTATGTTCGATTCATTAAGAATATATGTAGAATAATGAAAAAAATAACTAAATCACATCTTTAATTTTGAGTGTTCTTGCAATATCACGTTTCAGTTTAATCATAGGTTGATTAGATAAATCAACATCAAACAATTCTTTACCAAAAATGATTTCGTTAAGATTACTTATAGATACTCCAGTTTTTTTTGAAATTTCTCTAATTTTTGATGGGGGATATTTTATCTTGTTCTTAATTAATGATAATATTTGATCTTTTTGAAAAGTATATCTTCCTGCAATTTTGAACATTTCAAAATAATTTTCTAAATGGTTATTATTTCTAAAAATTTTTTTTTCCAACACGAATTCGGAAACATCTTTTATATCGTTAAATTTTATATTGGGATAATATATTTGAAATCTGAAGTCATCATTTAATGAATAACTCCCTGAAGTTGGACTTACATTTTTTAAGTTTTTATTAATCTTAAAGCTCATAAAACCTTTAAACTTAGAATTACACGAATAACACGAAGGAACTAAATTATATAGACATAAAGAATAAAATTTATGTGTTTTTTGGGGTAAAACATGATCTAATGTGAAATGATTATGACTATTGGAAAAGTTAAAGTCATTTATTTCTTTCTTAATTGTTTTACTACATTTTAATTGACTTACATTTGAATAAGGTCTATTACTAATAATACTATTTGCCTTAACTAAACCTATCCCCTTTATATATTGTAAGTCGCGAATACTTGCCTTATTTATAAAATGTTTTCCATCTTGATAATCTTCGATATCTTTAAAGGCATTAACATAATCAATACCGCAATAATGACACACACTTAAATTAAAACAATTTTGCCGCATAAAAAATGTAGCAATACTTGGTTGATTTTTTTTATAATTAAATAATTCTTTAAAATCATTTTCATAAAGTTGTTTTTTCTTTTTTGGAATGATCTTATCTCGAGTTTTGCTGTATGCTATAAGTATTGGCTCTATATCTATTAATTCATCAAAACTTAATTTCACTAATAGCTTTAAATTCAATTTAGTTCCTTTATAGATCAAGTTTGAAAGATGTCTGTTTATTTTGACTTCATTTGACTTATCCAAACACAAATAATATGAATTTTGAAAATCTATTAAATCTTTATGACTTTTAGGGTAATTAATTTTTAACATATACTATCTAGTTATCTTGATACGCGTCGTTAAGAAGATTATCTTCAATAAATTCAATGTGATTTTCTAAAACACCTTTTATAAGCTCTTCACCAACATTATTAGTAATAAAATTAAAATATTCCTTTTTTTCAGAATATTCCGTTTTCAAAATTTTAAGTTCGATTTCATTTGCCAATTTAACTTTGTAATGAAATTCAATAATCTCTCGAATCTTGACTTCTGCAAATGCTCCAGTTGTCGAGTCCATAAAAAAGCTATTGGTTAATAATTCATGAATATTTGCCCCAAAAGTTTGACTTTGTTCAGATTGTATTTCTCCGTCCTCTAATCTCAAAACATTAGAAGCAGGGATATCGGATAGAATAAAAGGAGAATGAGTGAGGATACAAACATTGATAGAAGCAATGCCATTATTTTTATTAGATTTTACTCTTTCAAAATTATCGACAAGGTTAGCAACCAATCTTCTTTGCATTTCAGGATGATAGTATAATTCCACTTCATCTAATATGATATTTACATTCGTATATTCCACTCTATTAAAACCTCCTTCTTCCAAAATAAAAGAGTTCTGATGAACAGATTCCAAATTAAATAAATGATAAAGAATTGAATTAGTATTTAAGATCATTTGCTGCTCTCCAGAGCTTAGTCTTGAGAATTCAATCTTATTCTCTTTTTTATCTTCTAGTAAGAAATCAATGGTGAAAAATCCAGGTAATCCAATTTCAATTAGATCTGACGGAGAAAGCTTATCAAGCTCTAACTCAAATAAATTTAGCCATTCAAGCATTTTTTCTTCAGATAATTCAATTCTAACTGTCCCTTCTGGAATTTGCCAAAATGCACGATTTTCTTTCCTATTAGTGATTTTTAGAAAATTTAGTACTTGCCGAACTTTTTTAGTGATATGACTTTTATCTTCAAGTAAAAATTTATTTAATCTCTCATCACCACCCAAAAGATCTTCAGACTCATGTATAACGTGGCCATAATTACGATCTATTTTACTAATCTTTCTTTCAAGATAGCCAATAGCAAAATCCCAATATTCAATTCTGTCATCTAATTTTTTTATTCCTAGTACTTCTTGAAATAAATAGCTCGATTTTAGGTTAGAAATAAAATCTTCTGTAAAATCGAAAACCGGAAACTCAGATAAAACTTTCGGAGAAAAAATAAACTTTGAAATTTTGTATTTACCTAAAAGATATGATTCTTTTTTTTTTATCAAATCGTAAAGCACATTCCCCATTAAGCGCTCTTTAGATAAATTCAATTCATGATTAATATCAAAATTCCCCTCATCACGCATAGGACTAATTACTACAGGAGTTATATATGCATCATTTTTATGAAATAGTTTGTTTATCCATTTCCCCAAAATTTTGGAATTTAAACCATGATGGGAAAAGTTTAAACTAATGCTATAAAAGAAATTTTTAAAATCAAATTGATTAACATCTATTGTTTTTATCTTTCTAAATGGATAAAACTCTGAATATTTAAATGAGGAATTGGCGTAACTTATTTCTCTAATTATTCCCTCACTCTCATAAAGGATTGAACAGGCAAAATTTTTTCGAAAGAAAGATTCCCATTTTTTCTCTTCATTTATACTTGCGATGAGTTTTCTTAGTACGTTATCAATTAAGTAGGCTTTAATTGACTCAATAAATGACTCAGGATCTTTAACCTTTTTTTTATTAATCTGTAATTTATATTTATTTTGTAGTTCTATCGCAATAAGAAAAGGATCTTTATAATCTAATTCATATATATTTTTTTCAAACTCATTTAAATCTTCTCCCTTAGCATTTTTTGATTGCACTTGGAGACAGTTTCTTATCCAATGATAATCCTCTTCCGCTATTTTGTATTCCAGCTGTAAATCGGCGAGTTTCGTATTCAGAACTTTAAGTTTACCATTAGACTTATCCGTAGAAATAGCATATATAGTATAATATAACAATTCAAATATGGTGCTTTTACCAGTGCCATTTTTACCAACTACCGCAGAGATATTTAGGTCTATTCCATTTTTAAGTTTGTATAAATCAATGTTGCTTTCATTATTTGGAGTCACAGATAAGACTTTAGATAAATCTTCTGAAATATCTACGTCGTACCCAGAATAAAATTGATAGGTTTTTCCAATCTCAAGGTTTTTTGAGAATTTACTATCGCATGAAGATAGAGGCGTGATTCCAATAAGTTTAAACCCACTCATAATACTATTTTTGCTTATTAAATCCTAACCACTTAAACAATCTAACTTTATCGGTTATTCGCTTTGAATTTTGAATATGCTTGTTAATTATTAAGTTCAATGGTGTTGCAGCTTCAAAAGTTGTTTTAATTTTCCTCAAATCCGTTGCCGAAAATTGCATTTGAAATATATTGAAAATTGTTTCTTCTCTATCGGTGAGTGCCTGCTCGACATCCTGTAATTCTGAAATATTCATTATTGATAATGGCATAATTCTAACTACATCTGTTTCTCTACTTATACCACCCTTAATTAATAGTTCATCGAATTTCTTCCTGAACGCTAAATTTGAAGAACCAAGACTTAATATAGGTTCATTTAACAGTAATAATGGATAAAGCTTTACCTTCCCCTTTTCACTTAATTGAGGATCCTTTATATATTCTTTATATATATTAAAATCTTTAATAGTTTTATCTGCTAACTGAATAAGTCCAAAATCCTTATAAAACTTTTGAATGTCTATTTTTTCAAAATCTTCAATTGTATTAACAGTTTTATATCCATTTATTAATGGAAGATAATTGCTTTTAGCCTCAATTAGTAACACCTTATTCTTTTCTCTAAAATAAAAGTCGGCATATTCTATATCACCTTTACCATTTATATTCAAGGTTAGAAAATCCGAACTCATATAGACAGTTTTTTTATTTTTTGATGATATATTCATAAATATCTCGTGAATAAAAGGCTCAAAAAATTTGGCTCCTATGAAGTTTCCCCAATCTTTTCTATTGCAAATTTGTTTAGGTTTGAGATAATCAAACCAGAAGTCATTAATAAATAAACCGTATATCTTTTCAAGGAAGAGAACCGAATCTAATATTATAAAAGTTTGTATCCCATTTTTTTCTCCCCCATCATATACAGGACTTTTCTTTAATTCCAGAAAATCTAAAATTTCTAAATTAGTATCTGAAGGTAAAGGAATTCCATTTCTAGTTGAGAGTTTAGAAAGAACTTGAATAACTTGTTCCTCTTCAATTTTAATTTTTAAATAGGTAATTTTTAAAATATCATCATTACTCTGAAACAATTGTCCAGTTATGTATTTAAAAAATTCTGTTATTTTATCTACTCCGAATGTACTTTGTAAATAACTAATAATATGACTAGAAAAAAAGTCATCGTTTACCATTTTATTAAATAAATACCAGCCTTTGTAGAGCTTATTTACTGGATTAGTTAAATAATAATATTGGTTATGGGGAAGTTCTTTGAACATAAAATATTCAAAAAATCTATGACCAAGAATTACATTATCTTGTCCAGAATATGATTTATCAAAAAATAAAATTCTTTCATTGCAAATTAACAAATACTTAAATATATCTATTCTTTGTTTTGCGGTGTATTGAAAAGGTTTTGTAGGAGCAAATCCCTGATTAGCAATGATTTCTTGATACGCAAATAAGCAGGTTACTCGTGTAAAGAATAAAAGATTAGATGATAGTTCCAAATATCGTTTTATAAAAGGGGTAGCTATTCCATTATTAATAGGATTCTCCAAATCAAGAAGTAGGGCCCTCAAAGAATCAATTTGGGTTTCAATAGAATTATCAAAATTTGTATTATATACAGGCTTTAGACGCGTATTTATTGCACAAATAGAAGCTATTAACTCATCTTTAGGTATTATTTTTATAAGATCAATAGGTCGCAACGGAACTTGTTGATGAAAAAAATCCGAATATTTAATCATACTCCCAAACATACCTTTGATTTCTTTTAATTAAATTTTCCTACATTTTAAACTCCTATTATTTAGCCCACATCCATTTGGCTCTCTAAAATCCGTTCGTAGAGTTCCTACTGTGATTACTTCCTACCCTAGTAAATAAGGTGATTAATAACATTTAAGTCATTTTACCTCTTTACCATTTCCTTGAGGAATAAGGTTGTTATCTTTTAACCAATCAATTCCCTTAAAAAACTCAGGCCGCTTAATTTTCAATTTGCTTTCGTGCCAGTTCTCTCTTGCTTCACTAACTATGGCCTCTCGAGTAATTTCCCTTTTTCTAATAATTAAATTATTCCACGCCGAATAAACAGTAGCATATATTTCAGCTTCTTTTGTAGTTTTAATAGCTGTAAATAATTTAAGAATTCTATCAATTTCATTTTGATCTTGCTCAAACTCGAGATGAGCTCGTTTTAGTAGCCCATTGAAATTGGCATCCTTAATATATTTATGAGAAATGATATTTACTGCTTCTTCTTTCTCCTTTACATAAAACCATTTCATTTTTTTAGCAAGTGGCTCTACTATATGTACTAAATGTTCAAAGGATGCGGGGCCAGCGGCCAGTTTCATCGGCTCCCTACCAAAATCTTGATTGATATGTTTTTCAATTATCTCAACAATTTTTTCTCCTTTGGTTCTGTATAAATTTTTATTGACTTGAGCGTGAGATTGAATTGCCATAGCAATAATTTGCGCCTGTTTTGGCGCTTTTTTTCGCGCAGCATTTGCTTTTCTTTTTTGTTCATAAGGATCTATAAACAAATTATAATTTTCTTGGAGCTCTGCAGCAATATGCAATTCAGCTTCATCTTTAATTTCTATATCATCGTTTATCTCCCCAACACGAACCTGCCCATTCATCAACATCGGCAGTAACCAATCCCGAAGCTCGGAGAGTTTTTGGTTTTCTTCATCGAGCTTCACTTGTTTTTCCAAAATTGGATTTATGATTTTATCTAGCCGTTTAATTAATTCTATTGGAGGAATGGTTATTCTACTTTGTTTTAAATGGTCTTGTGTAATATGACCCATAGTAGTTTTACGTAATTCAGCTTGCATTTTAAAATGTTCTAAATAATTTAGAAGTTCAAAATAATAATAACTTCTAGGATATTTCTTTGAGGTTACTTTGAAAATATGCTGATTTAAAGCTCCTTTTCCTCCTGTCCATATTTTCACATCCAAAGTGGCAGACCAAGAGAATAATACATCACCATTATTAATTACTATTTTCTCAGGAATATTGACGCTAACAAATTCTGAATTATCCGTAAAACCAGATCCCATCTCTCGTATCTTAATTACCCTATAGGCGTCTTCATTTTCTTTGGGTTTAAATTTTTGACAAGCTAAACCATTAGTAAATTTGGCAATATCTAAAAGTGTTTTCACATCCCATCCCTCAGGAATCTCCCTCTTCAACTCCTCATTATAAACCATCTTTCCGCCAGAAGATTTATATGGCTTCTCATTAGCATCAGGAAAATCAAACTGCACAAACCAATAATCATAAATCAACTTTGCTAATTTTTCTAATAAAATGTTATTAAGTTTATTTAACCTCATTGCGTCATCCACCTTATTTAAGATGGAAACAATTTTGTTTTGGATTTCTAAAGAGGGCAATACAATCTCAATTTGTCCTATATGTTCTGGTCTAATTGATGGATATGATGATGCATTATTTGAAGCTATTTGCTGTAGTCGCTTAGTAATCCATTCTTGCGTTAAATAATAATAAACGAAAAAAGGATTAGCAATTTTGCAATTAACATCAATGGTTGTAAACCCAGTTGAAACAACTGTATTTTCAGAAATATTACAGAGGATAGCATGATGCTCTTGTATTGGTCTTACAGTACTATATATTATTGTATGGTTATCAACTTTTCTTTTAGCCCTAGAAGGTATTTTTTCTAATCTGGTGTTGATTCTTTGATTTGAATAAACTCTGTTTTTAGTTACACTGCCTGTATCCAAATAAGTCAAAAATTCTGGCAAATCAAGTGTAGCCCAGTTTTTAGAATTTAATTTAGCTATATCTGTTATTCTAAATTTCTTCAAATCTCAGATCTTTAATTTGTTTAAGAATTTCTTTATTTAAAGAATTCCCTTTTTCAAAATTATTTTTCAAGTAATTCTCGTAATAAGCTACCTTTTTGATAAAATCTTCTTTTGTTATAATATCATACTCAATTTTTATCTCAAAATATTGTCCTGCGCTTAAGCTGTAGTTTTTGGTTTTAATTTCCTCATAGGTTACCACCACAGAAAAATCATCAAGAGCATTTTTATTTACAAACGTGTCAATAATTTTTTGCTCCTCATTTGGTTGTAATACTGTTTTTTGGTTTTTACCTTCTTTTACAGTGGTGCCCAAACCACCGGCATCAATCAATACTACTTTACCATCGTTGGTTTTATCTAAAAAGACAATGCTCACATTGGTGCCTGTAGTTGCAAAAATATTGCTGGGCATACTTACTACTCCTGCCAACATCTTGCGGGCTATCATTTGCTCACGTATTTTTTTATCAATGCCAGATTGTGCAGTAATAAAACCTGTGGGCACTACAACTGCTGCCTTTCCTGTATCATTCAAAGAGTGCATAATATGTTGTAAAAACATACTATAAATGGCCATTTTGCTTTTTGCTTTTTTAGGCACGTTTGGAATACCCGCAAAAAAGCGTTCATTATTTTCCTTCTTTGCCAGCGTATCTACATCGTCACTAAAATCCAGCTTAAACGGTGGATTGCTTACTATATAGTCAAACTTATGATCCCTGTGGTATGGGTCTGTAATTGTATTTCCCTTAATTACATTGGGGATGCTGTGTACTAAATTATTCAGTATCAAATTTAACCGCAACAGGTCTGAGGATTTTTGCGAAATGTCCTGTGAATAGACTGTACAATTGTCTGCGCCAATGGCGTGGGCAAGATTCATGAGCAAGGTTCCCGAACCCGCACTTGGGTCAAAAATGGTCTTGTTTTTTACGGGTTCTGGCACCAAGATGGCCGCCATAATTTTTGCAACGGCGTGGGGGGTATAATATTCAGCATATTTGCCCCCCGAATCGTTGTTGTAATCGTGTATCAGGTATTCAAAAATAGTAGAGAAGAAATCAAAACCTTCTTCCATAATATCTTCAAAATTGTACTGTACCAATTTATTGATCAAAGCACGAACAAAAGCGTCCTTTTGGTCATCTACATTATTACTTATTCTATGGAATAACTGGATTTTTGTACCCGAAGGAGTGGTAACTGCAAAAAGCGTATTGTTCTCTGCTCCTATATCTATCAAGATATCATCAAAGCTTTTTGCAAAGTCTGGCTCGTTCTGTATATCAAAAACGCGTGGTAATAATTGGTAGGGTTTCAGAATAGCGTTTACGTTATCAAAATCAAACTCCAACTTTTTGTAATCATCATCGCTTAAGGAATTTAATTTCTCCTCCAGCTTTTTTCCTGTACCCCATTCTGGATGGGCTTTTTTTACTTCGTATGTAAATTTATCGTTCAAGTATTTATAAAGGAAAATCTGGATAATTACATCAAATTCCTTTCCCGAATTTCCCAAACCATGGCCTGCACAAACGGCCTTTAGTTCGTCTATCAGGTTTTTGGTTTTTATAATGTGTTGGGTAGTTGTATCTGCTGTCATGCGGTTCTGTCTAAATGTTCGTCTAGATATTCCTTCACTATAATATCACTTATAAAAATGATGGTATCGTAATCTAGCGGTTGTTTTAGGGTTTCTTCAAATTCCTTGTTTACCAGTTTGGCAATGTGCTTGGTAAAAAAGCCTTCGTTGGTTAATATATCGTTGCGCTGTAACACGCTAATGTCTGTTTGTTCCTTAATTTTTTGTAAGGCAGCAATAATTGCGCTTTTTATTTGCGAAGGTCTGCCGGCTTCTACCAAACGCTTTTGTATCCGTGCGTATTTTGGGTCACCATTGTATTTATCTTTTAGTAAGTCATTACGGCGGTTCAATTCTTTAATAGCCTCGTGAATTTTTCGCAGGCTATCTATATTTTCCTGCATTTCTTCTTGGCTTACTTCGCTTAGGTTTTTCTTTTCAAAAAGACGGCGAAGTTCGTCATATAAACTTATCCACTCAGGATCTTTTGGGTCAAAATTACCCCCTAGGGCTTCGCGTGTTTTCTTAAGCAAATCCTTAAGGGAATCACCCAAAATCATTTCCGCAGTACTTTTTAGTTTAAACTGAAATAAAATATCCTCAAGCGCTACATTTAATAAATTACCGAGTTCCTCGTTATTCTGAAAAGCTTCCTTGGCATTGAGCAATGCCAACCTATCTGCGCTTATAATACGCAATTGGCTCAACTTTCTAAAATCCAACTGATCTAACAATTCATAATCTCCAACAAGCCGAATAATGTTGTAAAGAGATTTACTGTCCTCTAATGCTTTTTTAATTCTTAAAACTTCAGCTCTATCGGTTATCTGCGAAATTTGTGATGAAAAGGTTTCGGCATTTAAGCAATTATAGTCTATAAGCGTTTCTTTAATTTCTGCAATCTTAGCCAACATTTCTTCATGGCTCATAAAAAGATTGCTATAGCTTTCCATTTCATCGCCCAGCACTTCCTGCAATTCATCAAAATAGGCGCGGTTGGTTTTGTCAAATTCTTTTGAAATATCTGCAAAGTCAACTACAAAACCATAACGATAATCTTTGTAGGTTCTATTAACACGCGTTAACGCCTGTAACAAATTATGACTGCGAATAACACGGCCTAAATAAAGTTTCTTTAATCGCTTGGCATCAAAACCTGTAAGCAACATATTATATACAAACAAAAAGTCTATTTTGCCAGCCTTAAATGTATCCCGATATTCCTCCAATTCCTGTTTGCTGCCAGAATCGTATAAAATTAAAGCGGCGGTTTTTACGCGATACTCCTCTCTTAATTGTTCCCCATAGGTTGCAGATTGTTCCGCTGCCAGATCAACCCTATTTTCTTGAATGCCTTGATATTTACGTTGAAAAATGGAATACATTTCTCTTGCCTGTTCGCTGCTATCGCAAATAACCATGCCGCCTACGGAAGCATCATTGTTTGTCAAACGGAATTTTTCAAAATCGGTAACAATGTAATCCAGCATGGGTTCTACAAAACGGTGGTGCGCATAGACTGTTTTTTTATCTGCATCACCTTTTACAATATCAATACTATCCAACGCTTTTTGAAGAAGGACTTTGTATTGCGTTTCTATTTCTTCACGAATCAATTTAAGAGTATATCCATCTGCAATACTTTTATTGTAGTAATACTTATGTATATAGTCCCCGAATAGGAATTTAGATTTTAAACTAGCACCAATCAATGGAGTACCCGTCAATCCTATTTTAATCGCATTTTTATCGCTTTGTTCCAAGTTTGCTAAAAAGCTACCTTCAGGATTATAACTACGATGAACCTCATCCAAAAAATAAACCCGCTGAATATTAATGTCATAATCTGTTGTTTTACTAACATCAGTATCATCCTTAAATTTTTGGATGTTAACCACAGTTATTTCGCGTTGGCCTTTGTCATTGTTCAGCGCGGTTGTTTTCTTTAAATCACGAACAAATTCATCTCTACTATTTACCGTATGTACTTTTAATCCACGCGCTGTAAATTCATCGCGAGCCTGTGTAAGCAAATCGAGCCTATCTACAATAAAATAGAACTTAGGTATTTTGTGTTGCTCTTGAAAGTAATCGGTAAGGTAATGGGTATTGTAATATGCGAGGGCAGTTTTTCCACTTCCTTGGGTATGCCAAATAATCCCTTTACGAACATCATTATCCAATGCTGCCGCAATTGCTTTTGTAGCGAATAACTGCGGATAACGCATAATATGTTTTTGCAAGCCGCTGGTTTCTTTTACATACGCCATCGAATACCGCAACATAAAAGCCAATCTATCTTTGCTTAACAACGAAGTCAAAATACGATTGGTAGGTGAATCTGGATTTTTATTAGTAATAAACTCTTGACTGCTTTTTAAAGCTTGGTAATTTGTATCTTTTAAAATAAAATCTTGCACTTCCAAATTCAAGGGTTGCATTATTTGAGTAAGATTAAACCCAATCTCTTCCCTAAAATAATTGAATATAGGTTTTTGGTAGGATGCCGAAGCATAAAATGCACCTTGCCAAGGTTCAATCTCATCAGGATCGTACTCCATATTGTTAGAAAAGATCATAAACTGCGTAATGTTCACAAAGTTTCCAAATTTTTTATTCTGAAATCTACTGCGTATGCGTTTTCGTTCAGCTAAAACCCCTTCACGGTTATTTGGCTTTTTAACTTCCACGAAAACTAAAGGCATCCCATTGATAAGGCATATTATATCGGGTCTAAATTCGTCCTCACCATTTTTATAGGGAAGTTCGGTACAAACGTGGAAACTATTGTTGTCATAGTTTTCAAAATCTATAAGTCTAGTTCCTGAACGCTCCGTTAGCATTTTATAAAAAGTTTGCCCTATATCTTCATTTTCTAAGGAAATTGCAACTTCTTTATACAAACGGGTAATATCTTCCGAAGATAAGTGTGGATTTATACGTGCAATCGCATTACTAAAAATATTAGTGAAAATATTGGTCTCATCATCCCAAACGGCATCCTTCAATGAAATATAGGTATAGCCCAATTGCGTAAGGTGCAGAATTGCAGGTAATTTTACTCGGGAGTCTTCGTTGAAGGCCATAAATAGGTTAAAGGTTGTTCAAATATAAAACAATAAAAATCTATCCCACTACGGAAATTCGCAACTGGAACAAATTAAAAGGGGAGAAAAGTAAATATATTAAATCCCAGAACACTTTCCTACTAAAAATTACTTTAGCAACATCCGTATTTAAGTTAACCATACTTTTGATAGTAATTTACAATCATATTTATTAACTTATACAACAAAACGTTACTAAACCTGGTAGGTTGGGGGAGTTTTTATATTGAATTATTCATCTTTCTTTTAAACTCCCATTCGATAAACCATCAGTCCAATTGTATAATATACCCCAAAGAAATATAACCCCGTAGCTGTGTAGCCCCAACCATAAAGTCCGTAGGCTGGGTATCATTCCCTTCAAGTTGATAAACATTGCTTAATTTATTATAAAACATATAGATACCCCCTACATCCAACACCAATTTATTCTTTTCACCATAGGCTATACCCGTACCTCCTAAAATGCGCGGTCTTATTTTTTCATTTATAGTAATCCCGCCCCCAAAACCAAATTGCCAAAACAACTTGGGTATTTTCATACCACCTAAATTACAGCCATAGCGCACCATGGTATTAAAACCTATTTCCTGTTTACTTTGATCCTCTTCTACTAAATCATAAACTGTAGCACCCGCGTCATCAAGTCTTTCCAATATAGAGTAATTCTGTTCTAGATTCTTGGCAATAAAAATACCCGTGCTTACGCCCCAAAAGGATTTTTCATAATCTGGGATCCGCAATGTGGTTGTATAGGTATTTAACCTATCATTTTCCCCTCTTGGCTTAATGGTAATGGTAACTTCATTAATTTCTTGGTATCGTTGTATGGGCAAGGAAACATATTCAAATTTTTTATGGTTTTCCAGCGTTATGAGTCCTTGGGATAGCGTGGTATATTTTTCAGCTGTAAGTAATGCTTGTGTCTCCGTTATGGCAGTAGTTAATGTTGCATAAATTGTAGTTAGCTGTTTTACGCGTGTATTTATTGATTCGTTTCCTTTTGCCTCTATGGTTTTACTATTGGCAGCAATCAACCCTTCAAAATTGGCTTTATTCTCAAGAAACTCTTTGTAAAGTTCCAATAAATCACTTTTAGTATCTTTGAAGCTCTGTAAAATACCAGCGCTATTGACATTTATTGAATCTACTTCTTTAGTTTTTTCTATCAATAAAAAATTATTCTGAATATCCTGTGCCTCTATATAAATAGTGTTTATTCTCTCTTGTTTTTCAAAAAGTGACTCAAAAATATTTGCAACATAGGTTTCATGGGTTTTTATTCGATCTTCTATTTCGTCAATGTTTGAGAGCTTGCCATCCTCTTGCAGGAAATTTTTATATGAAGATGCCGAAGTATCCACTTTGGGTAGCAATCTTACGATACTGCTTACAGAATTTAAATTTGCTACGGCCCCGGAAAGTCCGGAAATATCAAAAAAAGGTATTAGGCTCGAAGGTAATTTTTCTGAAGTATCAACATCCTTATTTCCAATTTCGACTTCATAAAGATATGTGTTTAGGTTTTCTATCTTTAAAACAAAGAAGTCTTTGTTCTTTAGTTTATTGTAGGCTGCTCTATCAATGCTAAAATCATTTCTCTCTGGGTCAAAGGAAATAACTACTTCTTCAGTTTGTGCAAAAGTTGCAAATCCTATAAAAAAGAATAACGCAATGCCATTTGTTTTAATAGCTATCATAATATATTATTTAGTTGGTTAGTATTCTATAATAATTATGGGATATATTACGGATTTTCGTTTTTAAAAAATAAAAATCCATCCCACTACGGAATTCCGCAACTGGAACAAATTAAAAGGGGAGAAAAGTAAAGATATTAAAATTTGAAGTACGGCCACAAAAAATTATACTTCCTATACAAGCGCATCGGTAGTGAACAATTGTACCGCATAAATAAAATTCCAAAAAAAGTAATGAAATTCAGTAAATAATCCCCTACTATAGTAAATTGCAACCCGAAAATTAGCCAAGAGCCAAGAGCCAAGAGCCAAGAGTCAAGAGCCAATAAAACCGAAAACCATCAATAAAAATAAATGATAAAAAGTATTTGCATCCTTATATGCTGCCTTTCAATTACCTCCTATTCCCAAGTACAGCTTGGGGAGGCGCTCTATGGAGAAGCCGCCGAAGATGAATTTGGTTTATCCATAAGCCTCAGCGATAACGGATCTATAATGGCCGTGAGCGCAATATACAACGATGGCAACGGTACAGATTCAGGTCAGGTAAGGATATTTCAAAACACTGGCGGGAGTTGGGATCAAATAGGTCAGGATATTTACGGAGAGCATGCGGGCGATGCATCTGGCATGTCCGTCAGCTTAAATGGAGATGGAAGCATCCTAGCCATTGGCGCCAGATGGAACGATGGGAATGGTAATGACTCGGGTCATGTAAGGGTCTATAAAAACAATAATAACACTTGGGCCCAGATAGGTCAGGATATTGATGGGGAAAGCCCAGGGGATCAATCGGGTATGTCAATTAGCTTAAGTGCCGATGGTTCCATACTAGCCATTGGGGCTTGGCTAAATGGAGGCAACGGCTTTCACGCGGGCCACGTGCGGGTGTTTGTTAACAATGCGGGAATATGGTCACAAATTGGGGACGATATTGATGGCCAAACTACCAGGGATAGTTGCGGGCGCACAGTAGTTCTTAATGCTGTGGGCAACATCCTTGCCATAGGAAGTTCGGGCAGCACTGCCAATACCGATGGCAATGGCGAGGTACGGGTTTTTCAGAATATCGATGGCTCTTGGACGCAAATAGGACAAAAAATTGTAGGTGATGCAAGTAACGACGATTTTGGCTATGCCATCAAACTCAGTAGCGATGGCAATATAATTGCCATTGGGGCCCAAGCCAACGATGGCAATGGAACGGCCTCAGGCCAGGTAAAAATTTTCAGGAACAGTTCCGGCACTTGGACTCAAATCGGTCAGGATATTTTTGGGGATGCCCCCGGCGACCGCGCGGGTTTTGCATTAGGCCTAAGCGGTGATGGCAGCATCTTGGCAGTGGGAGCACCGTTTAATAACAATAATGGCCAATATGCGGGGCACGCAAAATTATATGCAAACAACAATGATACTTGGGAACAAATAGGTGAGGATATTGAAGGCGAAGCCAGCGATGACCATTCCGGCCTTGGTCTATCCATAAATGGGGAAGGTACTACGGTCGCTATTGGATCAACCTATAGCAATGGCAATGGCTACAAGTCGGGCCAAGTTAGAGTATTCGATATAAGTGGCTTACTGCACACCCCATCTAAAATCCCATTCCAATATGCCATATACCCTAACCCCGCCAGCACACACTGTATTGTACAAGTGGCGCCCACCAATACCCTTCATGACATCCGCATTTTTAATACGAATGGCCAATTGTTAAAAACTACAAAAAACACCAATTTAAATATTGCAGACCTAAGCAGCGGTACCTACTTCGTCCATGTGCGAAGTGAACAGGGAGAAGCCATACAGGAACTAATTGTAGATTAATAGCTAAAAATCTAAAACCTAATTTCAACCAGCTAGGGCATTCTTTATGGTGTAGTAATATATAGTTTAGAGTATGTCGGGGTTAATATGCGGTAATGTATGGTTTGGAGAGGCCTAATCCCAGGCGATGCTTCCCTGGCGCTGGCGCCTGTCCTTAGCGTATTCCGTAACCTGAAAGCCCCGAGCGCAGTCGAGGGTCTAGGTCCACAATCTCTTTCCCTCCAACTAAAAAAAATCATCCCCCAACCCGCAATACATCCATTCCCACAGCATTCGCACTCTTAAATAAATAATACGTATTTTCCACCTTCTGATAGAACTTCAGTCCCAAAACAGCAATCGCTGTACCAGCAACATCAGGTAATTCGGTACTCAAATCAAACTGAGTAGCACTGTGGACCTTATCCATATAAAGTGGCGTACTGCACTTCAATCCATAGGCGAGAGTGTCAAAATCGAAATGTAAAAGCCCCAATGTAAGTGCCATATGGGTAGCCCCCGCGGGAAAAGCAACATTTTTTATATCAAAATTCGTTACCCTTAGGGTTCGGGATTCAAATTCATAGTTAAACGAACAAGCCAATACTTCCACAATACTACACGAAGGGGTGAAAGCAAAATCCCTAAGTAACTGCTTGCCCTTAGAAGTTTCCAATCCACGCTTTACCCTCCTATCTCCTCGGCTGTTCACAGAATCCAGATCCTTTAACTTGGTAAACAATTGCACCATCCGCCCGTGAAGTTCTCCATCCTTTCGAACGCATAAAAATGGAGCAAGTGCAATGCGAAAAACTTTCTTGGTCTTGCTACAGCGCCCAAACTCCGAGGCGTTTTCCATAGTCCGTACCATGCTTTCCCTGTGCTTGGACCCTTTCTGAAATCCGCCTCCCGCGGCTCGGGCCAGATGCCCCCCATTTTTGGTTTCATAATAATTAATATCCCCAATGGTTCCCTTTAACTTTATTATTCCTGTTTGCTTTGCCATTATAGTAAGATTTAAAGAATACCAATATAACAAATATTGACGCTAAAACAATGTATAAATCGTATTTAAAGTATATTTATAGTGTATATATAGTATCTTTATAATATATGTATAGCATATAAAACATAGTTTATAGGTATTACAACTTTATTAAAACGTCATTATTTATACCAAACCACTCTATCCAATAATACCTATTTAAAGGGCAAGTTCCTCCTCATTCCAAAGGAGGCAAGGCTCAAATAATTCGTTATATAATAAGGTTCTATAATTTCTGCCCTTAGTCTTCATTTACCGTCCGGCGTAAAGAACTGCACGGCCCCAGAACGCTTGTAGACGCCCTTCTGTCACTTCAATTTTATTCTGTTGTTATCTGCCAACTCGGTTACGCGCCCCCAATCGCAACGAAAGCCGTAAGGGCCTATTGCCTAAGATTTTGGTATGTAAACAGTCTTTCTGTGATTTAAAATTAATAAGGTGAGGATATAAATCAAAACGATGCCAAAGGGAATTGCTATAAACCTATATTCGGGCAGTAAGTACCAAAGGGCGAGTACCAAAATAGTTCGGATGAGGGCGTGAAAAATGCCGACCCAATGCTTTACGATCCAGGAAAAGGGCAACCACATAAGTCCCGTGAGTATGCCGACGGTAAGAGGAAGAGAGGTATAGTCTATCAAAAAGAAGGGGATGGCAATGGAGTAAACAAGGATGGCCTGCCCAGCAGTATAAAGAAAAAGGGTATCGAATTCGTTTTTTGGCCTGCTCTTGTCGAGAAAGTTTTCGCCTGTGAATTTGGAAAGAAACAGGCCGAGATATACTATACTTCCCGTGCCAATAAATACAGCCCAAACGGCAATAAAATCGGAAAAGAAAATGCCGGTTGTGCCAATCAAGGCCCAAATAATAAGACCGGCCAAGGGAGTAGCTAAAAATTTTTGGTTGATAAATTCAAGGCGCTGTTGTTCTAAGGTTCTATAGTCCATGGGTGCATTTCCGTCTATTTTAGTACTTATTTGAAGATTTAAATTTATTAAATATAATAATTATCCAATAGGAACCGCACTTATTAAGTTTAAGGTAGAGGAAACAGGCTCACTAATTTATACCTATGAAATTCTGGGTCTTGTGATTTTGATGTAGATAAAATGAAGTTGGGAAGTTTAAGATACGCAATTCATTAAAACTCAACTGCCGTCGACGGACACACTTATGAAAGTATCGAAGGATTGTGGGTTTTCTAAAACTTTAGTCTTTACAAGGGTCTTTTATGAGAGGCTTTATTGCTATTTGTAAATTTTTCAGGGGCCTACGGTATATTCTCGAGGCTTGTACAATGGGTTTAAAGCGCGACCATTGCGCATATATAAAGATTTGATTTTGCCCTGTTATTTGTTTTTCGGTTGATAATACAGAATTATAGCTCCATTCTTAAAGGTCTTGTTCTTAACGAGTTTAAAAATAATCTTCTCGTTTATGTTTTCAAACAACCGCATACCTTTTCCTTCGACCAGGGGATGAATGCAAAGTTGGAATTCATCAATCAATTGAAGGTTCAGCAATTGGATAATCAAACTGCGGCTGCCCACAAAAATATCCTTCCGCGGTTGTTGCTTGAGTTTCAAAACCTCCTCTTTTAGGCTGCGTTTTGCTATTGTGGCACTCTTCCAAGTTACATTTTTAAGCGTACGGGAGAAAACAATTTTTGGAATTCTGTCAATAACCACGGCAAAGTCATTCTTTGATTTGTTGTCAGAAGGATTGTCCAGAACCGTCCGCCAGAATTCCATAAGGCCATATGTAATCCTGCCGTACAGGATTGCATCTCCCTGCGCTAGGAGTTGGGTATAATGTTGATGTATTGCCTCATCAGGGATCCCGGCAGTATGGTCGCAAATTCCATCCATTGTCATATTTAATGCTGCGATTATTTTTCCCATCGACTTTTAGTTTTTTGTAGCTATTCTTGGATGACAGACAAGGGTTCGTTTATAAAAAACGGGTGGTTATGAAGCACTAAACTTCCGAGGAAGCACAAAGTATAGTACGAGCAAAAAAGTTGAGTTAAGTGCTAATTGGCCTATTTTTTTATACCTGTTGAGCGTTTGTGCTTAGTTATCAATCCGGTTTTAATGGCGCACCTACTACCAGCATATCGTGGTCTTTAAAAACCTTTATGATTTCCTCTTTTGAAGGGGGCGAAGTCCATTGGTCTGTTACCTTAAAAAAAGCCTCCATTTTTCCCGCGGGCAGGTAGGAAACAATCATTTTTTCTTTTTCCGATATATTGGATAAAGGCGTGCTGCACTTTCCTGGGCAGAAAAATGGTGTCGCCCGTTTTCATTTCAAATTTATCATCGCCCATTTGAAACAGGTATTCGCCCTCCACTACGTAAAACCACTCGTCCTGAAAAGGATGGATATGCAGGGGCGGGCCACCTTTGGGGGTAAGTCCGGTCTGTTCAAAAACGGCCAAATCGTTGTCGGTATCGCTTCCCGATATCTTTATATCCAAAATATTAAGCGTTACGCCTTTCATTTTGTAATGCTTGCCAAATCTCGCCTCCCCTGAATTTACCTTAAAGCCTTTATTGGTACGCATATCAAATTTCCAAGTTACAGGTTTGGCGATAAGGGAAAGTGGCAGGGCGGCAAGTAGGGTGATTAGTAATTGCCTTCTTTTCATTTTCTATCATATTTATTGCTTAGAGGGTTGGACTTTCGGATTTTCTTATAAAAATAACGAATTTAAAATTTAGAAAATACTGAAATGAATGGGTTTTTTGCATAATGGGCAAGGTGTCTGTACTTGGAAAGTTGCGTGTAAATTAGCACGAACCGTTCGGTTTAACATAAACCCTAAATAGACAATGGGCAAAGGACTTCCCCTGTAGGCAATTGGAGCGTTTTTATTAAAGAGGTTGCTTAGGGGAAGGAGCTTTAATATATAATTATAGGATAATAACATAAGCTCCCCGCCCTAAAAGGGAGGGGTGTCAACTTTAGATGACGGGGTGGGTGAGTCAATTAAAACAAAAAAACAAAAACCCCTTCCGGCCACCGATCACAATCGGTTTTTTAATCGAATAAATTCCGGCGGCCACCTTCCCCTTTATGGAGTTTAGAAGTTTTATTGAAGTTTTTTACTTAGGGGAAGGAGCTTTAATATATAATTAGAAAATAACAAAAGCTCCCCGCCCTGAAAGGGAGGGGTGTCAACTTTAGTTGACGGGGTGGGTAGATCAATTAAAACGGAGAGACAAAACCCCTTCCGGCCGCCGATCACAATCCGTTTTTTGATCGGATAAATTCCAGCGGCCACCTTCCCCTTTTTTGGAGTTTAGGGGTTTTATTAAAGTTTTTTACTTAAGGGAAGGAGCTTTTTGGGTCAATGACTATGCCCCCCACCCCCTTCTTCCTGCAACAGCACAAACCCGCCCTTGGTCAAAAATTTGGTGTCGGGCTTAAATGCTTCAGCATTTTCAATGGCGGTGAACCCTTTATAAGTGGGGCCTATCTTTACCGCTACGGGATGGATTTCAAATTCCTCAGCGGTTTCGTTTTCAATTTGCAAAACGTAGTGCTTCCCCTCCATTTCCACCACGGCGTTTTCGGGGAGGGCCAAGTGGTTGGCAGTGCCCGTAACAAGCTGCGCTTCCACAAACATCCCGGCGGTAAAATTGTGTTCGTCCTTTTCGTCTATATGGCCGTGGACCATGGCGATCCGCGAATTCGGGTCTATGGAAGTGCCCACCAAATGGACCTCGCCCTGAAAGGTTTCCCCAGAGGCTTCGGGTACGGTAAACAGTATTTCCTGTCCTTTTTTAAGTTGGAGTAGGTCTTTTTCAAAAACCTTTAATTCCAGGTGGATGTGGTCGGTATTCATAATCTCCATAATCTTGTCGGCCGGGGAAACGTAGGTCCCAGTATTCACAAAAACCTGGGTTACGTTGCCGTCAATGGGGCTGTAGATATTTACTGCAGAAACAATATTGCCAGCCGCTACCGAGGCAGGACTTATGTTCAGCATTTCGAGATTCTTTTTTAGGCTGTTGCTGCGCGCCACGGCGGTTTTGTACTCACTTTCAGCCTTTAGAAAACTTTTCTGCGAAGTAATCTTTTCATCCAGCATAATGCGCTGCCGCTCGTATTCCGATTTTAAGTAGGAAAGCTGGGCCACGGTTTCCAAATAGTTCTGCTGCATGGTGATAAACTCCGGGTTTTCAAGGGTTACCAGGCGTTGCCCTTTTGAAACCCTATCGCCAACCAACAGGGGCGTGTTCTTGATATACCCGCCGGCAAAGGCACTGACCACGGCGCGGCTCTGTGGCGGCACGTCAATAATCCCACTGGTCTGTACCGCAGTAGCAAAGGGCTTTTCGGTGAGTTGGCCTATCTCCATCTTGGCGTTTTCAAATTGGGCCTTTGAAAGATGTACGATATCATCCCTCCCCTCTGGGGAGGTTAGATGGGGACTGTCTTTTGCGGAATCGTTGCAGGCGGTTAAGACCAAGGCCAAAAGCAACAAAAGTGATTTTATATAGTTCATAACAAATGTTTTTAGAGTATTAAATAGTTAAGTGCGATGACCGCCTGGTTGTAATTGTTCAGATTTTGGAGGTATTGCAGTTCAATTTCATAGGCGTTTTCAAGGCTTTGAATGTATTGAAAGAAGTCTATCTCCCCATTTTTAAAACCGATATTTGCCGTTTTTAAAATTTCCTCGGAAAGGGATTTTCCCTCGGTTTCATAATAACTCAGTGCTTCTTCATATTTTGAAAGCTCGTTGAGCAATTGAAGTTTTCGTGAATTGAGGTGGATTTTATAATCCTCCGCCTGCTGTTTGCTAACTTCCGCGGCAATTTTGGAAGCCTTTATTTTGGAGGCATTGCCGCTAAAGAGCAAGGGAATCTTAAGGCCAATTTGATAGGCATATAGATTTTGGCTCAAGCCCGAATTGCTTCCCAGGGAGTAGGAAAGACTGATATCCGGCAGCAGATGCTGTTTTTCCAGCCGTTGCCGTGCCTCAAAAAACTCGTTTCTGTTTTCATAATAATCTATTGCGGGATGTGCTTCCAAATTGGAAAGGGAAAGCTGCAGTTTTTCCAAAGGTTGTTCGGCAATGTGTAAGCTGTCCTTTGCCTGCACCACCCTGTATAACTGTTCCAATGCAATCTGCACATCCTCCCTGCTCTGCCGGTATTCGGTTTCCAACTGCCGCTGTTTGGCGCGGGCGGTTATTTTTTCAAGATAATTGGTTTCCCCAAGCTCAAAACGGCGTTGGGCAGCGTGGGCAAAATTTTGGTAGAGACTATCCAAGCTTTGATAAACACGTTCCCTGTTTTTTTCAAATTGATATTGGTAATAGGCCGCCGCCACCATGCCTTCGGTGGTTCGCTTTTGCAGGTTGTATTGGCTGCTTTGCATCTCGAACTGCCGCTTGTTCACGTTCTTTTCGGCGAAATAGACCGTGGGGAAAAGAAAATCCTGTTGCACGCCAAAGACCTCGAGCGGCTCGTTGTTTGGCGCCAGATCATTTTCATTGAATTCATAAAAGACCGTAGTTTTATCAAAATTGAAAGCACTCCCTATCAAGGCGTTTGCTTCCTCTTTTTGGAGGAAGGCCGCTTTTAGACCCGCGTTGTTTTCCAAGGCCATTTGCTGCAAATCTTCCAAGGTTTTGGGCGACTCCTGCCCCATTCCCGAAAAACTTAAAAAGAAAAGGGTCAGCGCAATGGGCAAGGCTTTTTTCTTTCCTTTAAACAGTTTTAGCTTTTTATCGGAATCGAAAATGGAGTACAGCACGGGCAAGACTACCAAGGTTAGAATGGTGGCCGTTATTAGCCCGCCAATGACCACGGTGGCCAAGGGTCTTTGCACCTCGGCCCCGGCGTTGGTGGAAATGGCCATCGGCAAAAACCCAAGGGCGGCAGCCGAAGCCGTCAACAGCACCGCCCGCAGTCGGTCTTTTGTTCCCTGTACTATCAGTTCCTTTTTATCTGTCATACCTTCTTTTTTGAGTTCCTTAAAATGTTCTATCAGCACGATACCGTTGAGCACCGCAATTCCGAAGAGGGCGATAAAACCGACCCCTGCCGAGATGCTAAAGGGCATATCGCGAAGCCAGAGCAGCAACACGCCACCCACCGCCGCCAAGGGAATGGCGGAATAGATCATCAAAGCCTCCTTGACCGAATTAAAGGCGAAATACAGCATCACGAATATCAGCAGCAAGGCCACGGGTACGGCTATCAGCAGGCGGTCCTTGGCGCTTTGTAGGTTTTCAAATTGCCCGCCGTAATCGATAGTGTAGCCCACGGGCAGTTTGATGTTGGCGTCAATCAATTCCTGTACGTCGTCCACCACGCTCTGCAGGTCGCGGCTACGCACGTTTATCCCTACCACGATGCGGCGCTTGGTATCGTCCCTTGATATTTTTGCCGCGCCTTTTGTGTATTTTATTTCCGCGAGTTCGCGCAAGGGCACTTTTTCCCCGGAAGGAGTATCCACATATAGGTTTTGCAGGTTTGAAAGATCACGGCGGTTGTTTTCATCCAGCCGTACCACGAGGTCGAAGCGTTTTTCGCCCTCAAAAATGCTGCCCATGGATTTCCCCGCAAAGCCCATTGCTATCATTTCGTTCAAATCTTCAATGTTCAGGCCATAGCGGGCAATTTTGGCACGGTTGAAAGTTACGTTCATCTCGGGCAGGCCGGCTACTTTTTCCACAATAATATCATCTGCGCCTTCCACATTTTCCACAAGGTTTTTTATTTCGTTGCCAAGGCTGCTGAGCAGGTCGAGGTCTTCCCCAAAAATCTTGATGGCTATATCTGCCCGAACTCCTGTGATAAGTTCGTTAAAGCGCATCTCGATGGGCTGGGTAAATTCCACTTCCATCCCGGGGATTATCGCGAGGGCTTCCTTAAATTTTTCCGCCAGCTCATTTTTACTCTTTGCAGAGACCCATTCCTTTTTGGGTTTTAAGGTGATGATAACGTCGCTTTCCTCCATAGACATGGGGTCGGTGGGCACTTCGGCGGCACCGATACGGCTGACCACCTGGTCCACTTCGGGGAAATTGTCTATCAGGATTTTTTCAATCTGGGTGGTGATGGCAATGGTATTGCTAAGGGAAGTTCCCGTTTTCAGAACGGGCTGGATAACAAAATCGCCTTCGTCCAAGGTTGGGATAAACTCCCCTCCCATAGTTGAAAAGATATAGATGGTTGCCGCAAGTATCAGCACCGCAACGCCCAACACCAACTTTTTCGCGCCCAAGGCCCAGCGGATGGTGGGTTCGTAAAAGCGATTTAGGAAAGCCATAATGCGGACGGAAACATTTCTTTTTGAAGCTACCGTGGGCTTTAAAAACACCGAGGCGGCCACGGGCACATAGGTGAAACAGAGCAGCATGGCACCAATGAGGGCGAAGCTAAAGGTCTGCGCCATCGGGATAAACATTTTGCCCTCCACCCCACTGAGGGAGAGAATTGGGATAAAAACGATCAGAATAATCAACTGCCCGAAAATGGCGGAATTCATCATTTTTGAGGAGCTCTTCACGGTAAGCTCATCTTTTTCCATTTGCCTTTCGGAAGAAGGAAGGGCATTTAGCTTTGGCGCGTGCTTGCTGATTTTAAAGGCGACAAATTCCACGATGATCACCGCGCCATCGATGATAATTCCAAAGTCGATGGCGCCCATACTCATTAAGTTGGCATCCACGCCAAAGAGGTACATCATAGAAAGGGTAAAGAGTAGCGACAGCGGAATAACCGAGGCCACAACGAGCCCCGAGCGGAAATTCCCCAACAAAAGCACTACTACAAAAATCACGATAAGCACGCCCAAAATGAGGTTTTCGGCAATGGTGAAGGTGGTTTTCCCGATGAGCACGCTCCTATCGAGAAAGGGATTGATGTACACGCCTTCGGGCAGGGATTCGGATATTTCGGCCACCCGGTCCTGCACATCCTTGATAACCTGATTGGAGTTGGCATCCTTTAGCATCATCACCTGGCCGAGGATTTTTTCGCCTTGGCCGTTGCCGGTAATGGCGCCAAAACGGGGGGCGCTTCCAAATTGCACTTTGGCGATATCCTTCACATAAATTGGAAAGCCATTCTCGTTTTTTACCACTATATTTCGGATGTCCTCCAAAGAGGTAATCAAGCCTTCGCCCCGAATAAAATAGGCTTGGTTTTCCTTTTCAATATAACTTCCACCAGAAACGCTGTTGTTCTTTTCCAAGGCGGTGAAGACTTCCGAGGCCGTGATGTTCATGGCGTTCAGCTTATGGGTGTTTATGGCCACCTCGTACTGTTTTAAATGGCCGCCCCAAGTGTTTACCTCCACCACCCCGGGAATGCCGGAGAGTTGGCGTTTAACGATCCAGTCCTGGATAGTGCGCAGTTCGGTGTCGGTATAGGCGTCCTCATAGCCCGGTCTCACGTCGAGAATGTATTGATATATCTCGCCCAGCCCCGTGGTTATCGGGCCCATTTGCGGCGTGCCGAAACCTTCGGGAATGTTTTCGGAGGCCGATTTTATCTTTTCGGCTATGAGTTGGCGCGGCAGATAGGTGCCCATACGTTCCTCAAAGACGATGGTAACCACCGAAAGCCCAAATTTGGAAGTGGAGCGGATCTCGATCACCCCCGGCAAATTCGCCATTTCGAGCTCCACGGGATAAGTGATAAACTGCTCCATATCCTGGGTGGAAAGGTTGCGGGAAGTGGTGATTACCTGCACCTGGTTGTTGGTAACATCGGGCACGGCACCAATGGACAATTGTGTGAGGGAAAAGGTGCCAAAGCCTATGAGCACAAGGGTGAGCAAGCCGATAATGAGCTTGTTGTTTATACTGAATTGAATGATTTTTGAGAGCATAACTAAATTGATCTTTGCTTTTCAACATAAAAACCGTTGAAAAATGAAACAATGGAATGGATTGGAACCGCACCAAGGCGTGGAACGGCAAAGCAGACCGTAGGAATCTGGAAATAGGTTATTTCCAAAATCGGCCTATTTAGTTATGCAAATTTTGGGGGCTGGAAAATGGAAACCTTTTCCAAGGAGGAATAGAGGTTTTGGTAGTAAAAAGTGTGGGAATGGCGAACTGGGATTTCGTCCTTTAGGCGCGGAATTTCATAGGGAAGCAGTACAACATCGGTCAAGGCGTGGTGGCAGGAAATATGCTGAAATGGCAATTCCTCATGCTCTTGTTGTTCCTCATTATGGTTTTGCTGGTGTTCAGTTTTTAACGAACCGTAGTGTTTTTCAAAAAAAGTGAGGAAGTCGTCGCCGTAATTTTCAGAATGATATTCTGCGTGCTCGACGAATCGGCCCAAAAGCAGAATATCGTTCACGCCAAGACCCGCGCTTTGGAAAAGCACCAGAAAGGAAAGCGATATGGCGAGAATTGTTTTCACTGGTTTTCAAAAATAGGCATTCTTTCTTAAATTGAATATGATATTAATCATCAGTATTCCACTTTTCGGGTACCGCCATGGCCACCCGCCACGATAAGCAGCACTTTTATGCTCAAATAAATAAATTTGAAGAACTGGATGATGGGGTTCATCATAAAGAACCGCTTGGTTTTGGATATTCTCTTGGTCATTGGTTATGGTTTATTGTTTATTGTTTATTGTTTATTGTTTATTGTTATTTTTTATTATTCCGGGATTAGGTACCAAAACGGTTTCATTTTGGCCTTGTACATAAAGGCGTAATGGAGCATCAGCTTTAGCCAATGGCCTGCCAGCCCAATCTCCCCAAAGGTTTTACCCAGTTTTCGACCCATGGTGTCAGGGTATTTCTGGTAATCGGGCACAATGGGGAATGTGGTGATACTCACGCCACTGCCCTGGGTCATCCCAAACCCGGCCGAGGCGATACAGGCCGCGCCCATATTGCCCATAGAGCCTCTGTGGTGCAGAGATTCTTTGTTGTTCTTTATGCTGTCAATGATGTTATCGGCCACCAATTTGGCGGTAATTCCCGATGGCATCCCCGTTCTTGGCGGTGCTGGGAAGATTTCGGTGCCATTCGAACTTTTCCGGGGTTTGGAAATGCTATGCGGTGGTGCAAACGCGATTCCCGGTGCAAAAATGTTTTTATAGTTTGGGTTTTGATAGGTTTCGGGCCAATCCTGCACCGTCCATTCTTCATAAGGTTTTGGTGAGTAGTCTGCATCCACAATCATAAACCCTTTAAAAAGTTTTTCCGTAATGTCGTTATTGTTTTTATCAAAAGCCTTGAATCCGTGGCCCGAAAAGGATGGAATCAGCATCGCAAAATCGTATTCAATGGTTTTATATTCCCCGGTCAAAGTTTCATAATGTGCAAGTCCGTCTTCAATTTTATTTACGCCAGCGCCCAGAATCCAATCGATATTGCGATCTTCAAAAACCATCTCGACCATTTCGTGCGATTTCATAATGTTGCTGCCGTAGCTTAGCAAAATACCGTCCATTCCAAAGTCTCCCAATTCATATTCGTTGGAAATCCAAGTAATTTTAGCTTTGTCGCGAACCCTTTGACGGCGAAGCTCCTGTTCCACATTCAATATATATTCAAAGGCAGCACCTTGGCAGGTAGCCTTTGCGTGGCCTGTGCCGATAACAATTTTTGCCTCTTTACCCTTTTTCATTTCAGCAATTAGGGCCTGTAAACCTTCATTGGCGTGGTCTGCATGGGTATAGGTACAAACCGAATACGTTTTGTTTGTTCCGGGGTTCAATCCTTCGGTAGCCTCAAAATTGAGTTTGGGACCTGTGGCGTTTATGAGGTAATCGTAAGTTATTCTTTCGGTTTCGCCTCTTTTTTCTGCGGAAACATCTTCAGCCACCACAAATGGTTTTGCAGTTTCGCTATCGCCTTCGGGATAAAAGGAGGTAACTTTCGCCTGCTTAAAACCAATTCCTTTCTTTTTATATAAAGGCGCAAGCGGAAAAAGTATTTCCTTTGATTTCATTCGGCCAATGCCCACCCAGATGTTTGAGGGAATCCATTGGTAATTGCTGTTGGGCGAAACCACCACTACTTCATGGGTTTTGTCCAGTTTTCTGCGAAGGTGTGAGGCAGCTACGTGACCCGAGATGCCCGCTCCAAGAATTACAATCTTTGCCATAAGTGAAAATTTAAAGGGTTTAAGGCAGCGTTTGCTTTCTAAGTTATAAAAAAAACCTTTTCCGCTCAGCATCTTAACACCATCTAAAGGTGTAAAATTTTTAGGGCCGCCACAGTAACATTAGTTACAAAAGAGAAAATAATCCGAAAAAAATATTTCCATTTAAAAGTTGCACAGAAATGGTTACATTAGCAAAAACACCATAGCTATGATAGTCCACGATTTCAGCAAACAGGATTCTTTGATAAACCAATACATTAGAGAGATGCGCGACGTTTCCATTCAAAAGGACTATTTGCGTTTCCGGAAAAATGTAGAGCGGGTGGGCGAACTGCTGGCTTACGAAATGAGCAAAAGCCTGCCGTACGAGACTATCGATGTGCCCACGCCGCTGGGTTCAAAGGAAATGTCGGTGCCAAAGGCAGATATTGTGCTTTGTTCGGTACTGCGCGCGGGCCTGCCATTGCACCAGGGCATTCTAAATGTTTTTGATGGGGTAGAAAACGCCTTTATTTCGGCCTATCGCCATCATCCCAACGGGGAGGACGATTTCGAGGTAATTGTGGAATATTTGGCCGCGCCATCCATAGAAGGGAAAACCTTGATCTTGGCAGACCCGATGCTGGCAACTGGTAGAACGTTTGAAAACGTGCTGCGGGCACTGAAAACGCATGGTACGCCAAAAAAGATCCATTTAATTTCCATAATCGGCGCCAAGGCTGGCATCTTTTTGGCCGACACGGTTTTCCCACCGGATACCGAGCTGTGGATTGCCGCGGTGGACGACCAATTAAACGAGCGGGGCTATATAGTACCCGGACTTGGAGATGCGGGCGACCTTTGCTATGGGCAGAAACTGTGATTACTTAAAATCCTCAATATCATCACTAAGGTCAAAGACCTTATCGGTCTTTAGTTCCTTTTGAAGAATACTGGTACCCGCCGCACTGCGGTAACCACCTGCGCAATGTACTACAATGGGTTTGTCCGTAGGAATTTCATTGGCTTTTTCGCGCAATTGATTTAAAGGGATTTCGAGGGCCCTATCAAAATACTTCTCTTCGGAAACCTCACTCTCGTTGCGGATATCTACAATTGTATATTTTTCCGTATGCTTTTTGAAATCTTGCAGATTGAAGGCGACCGACTTTTCAAAAGGTTTATCGGCAAGGGTGATTACGGAATTTACGTTTTTTTCATAACCTATCTTTGCGGTTCGCTGAAGTATGTTTTCGGCATTTTCAATGGAATCCACTACCAAATGGAATTTTTCGTCCGGTCTTACAATTGATCCCAACCAGGTTTCAAACTTGGAACTCTCAGAAGTAGCCATTATGTTTATGCTATCGGGCAAATGGTTCTTTTTAAAATCTTCCTCATCGCGAATATCAATAATGAGGGCATCGTTTTCGGTCTTTTCAACATCCAACTTAAAGGGAATACCGCCCAATGCGGCCCGCAGGTTGGCTGCGCCGTTTTTATTTACATCCACATTATAGCCAAAATAGTGCGGAATAAAAGGTTGGGAGTCCAGTAGATGATCTATAAATTGCTGCTCGGTCTGTTTCTTAAAGGCCCAATTGCCAATACGCTCATTGCCCAACGTACTTGACGAAGCATCCTCGCTCATCCCTTTTCCGCAAAGGGAGCCAGCACCGTGGGCTGGATAAACATAAGCGATGTCGGGCAGGTCGGAGAATTTGTTTTGAATGGTATGGTACATCATTTTTGCGAGTTCCTCGCGTTTGGCTTTCATATGGCCGGCCTTTTCCCGAAGATCGGGACGGCCCACATCGCCCACAAAAAGGGTATCGCCCGTAAAAAGAGCAGTCTTGTTTCCTTCGGTGGCAACAATGGTAACACTGTCCGGCGAATGTCCCGGGGTGTTAATGGCCTTGAATATCGTATTGCCGATTTTCACCTCATCGCCATCGTCAAAGGTAGTATGCGGATAATCGGCACCCGTTTTTTTGCTGCAATACAGTTCCGCGCCCGTTTCATTGTGTATCTGTAGATGCGAACTCACAAAATCGGCGTGAGGGTGGGTTTCAAATATCGCAACTATCTTGGCATTGTTTTCTTCGGCGTATTTGTAATACTGGATTGGGTTTCTTTCGGGATCTACCAGCGCCATTTTGCCATCGCTGATAATGGCGTATGAGAAATGTGAAAGGGGTTCGTATTCAAATTGTTTGATTTTCATGTGTTTAGAGTTTTTATAGAGAGAATACTTTGACTTCGCCCGGTATGAGCGATGGAATGCCCACATTATTGATCTTCAGTTGACTGATAATCTCAAATGGGCATTTCAAAAGTCTTTTTATTTTCAATTTAAAAAAGACTTCCCAAACACTAAAATTAGGAATCGAATTCTAACAAAAATTTAAAACTTATTTCTTCCTGAGTTTGAAAAACAGCTCATTTCTTGCACGGGGAGGAATGGAATTGTAGGCTGTTTCCATTTTCTCAATTTTGAATTTTTCCGAAAAAAGCTTTTCATATTCATCTTTATTGCCTCCAAAAGGGGGTTTGTCATCGTTTAAAGGAATATTGAATAGCAAGCCCACAAGTTTGCCATCGGGCTTAAGCAGTTGGTGCATTTTATCGGTATATGCCTCGCGAAGGGATGGATCTAGCGCACAAAAGAAGGTCTGTTCCAAAATCAGGTCGAAGGTATCCTCCAATTCAAAAAAGTCGGCGTGCAGCAGATTTTCCTTTGGGAACGACGGGATGCGTTCCGCAAGATTTTTTAGGGGAATAGATGAAATATCCACCACAAAAACATTGTTGAAACCGTTTTCAAAAAGGTATTCCGCCTCATAGGAATTGCCGCCGCCGGGAATCAAAATCTTTAAATTTTTATCTGAAAGTTGATCGATGTATTCCTTTATGGGTGTGGAAACCTGGCCTATATCCCAACCTGTTTCGCCACTGAGGTATTTGTGGTTCCAGAATGCTTCGTAATAGTTCATATGCTAATTTTCAAAACGTATACTCCAAATGCCGCGCACTTCATTTTCGCCGTAGCCTGTGGCCTTATCCATTGGGTACAACTCCTGTATTTTGGACAAGGTGAGCGTTTCCAGTTCCTTTCCGGGCGTGCCGTGGCATTTTAAGCACATGGAATTGGTAACAATAGGGTAATAAAATTCGGTTTCCGTGCCCATATCCACAACTATCGGGTTTACCTCGTCTCCGGCAGCAACTTGCTTTTTGAAGTTTTCAAGATATTGTAACTCCGCAGCATTGGCTTTGTTTTTTGGGTTTCTGGGTTTATCCGTAACGCGCTTAATATATGCTTTATGGGCGGAAGCCATACTGTCCGTTATGGGCAAAGCCTGAAGATTACAAAAGTCTAGGGCGGCAATAACCCCATTTTTCTGGATCTGGCCCATCAGGTTTTTCCCCAATTCGGCCTTGGTGGACTGAGCCATTTGCATGCCGCGTTCCTTCACGGAAGGTTGGGCATTTGTATCTCGGTTTTTACCCATTCCTTTGCCATTGCCCATTCCGCGACCCATTCGGCCCTTCATCTGTGGTCTGTCGCCGTGCATTTGCTTGTAGTGGGCATCAAACCATTCGGGCTCTTCTATATCGTTATCAAACATATAATCTGCAATTTGTTTGATAGTTTCCTCCGGATAGAATTGGTAGGGCATCAAACCGAATTTCTTGACCGCGCCGGGCATTTTTGATTTTTCTTCGGAAGGATTCTTGGCCCACGCCACCATTGCCTCAATAAATTCTTCCTTTGAAGTCTCCTCAGAAATATAATGCATCTTTACGGCTACCATCGGCGGGGCAATCATCGCTTCTTCCGAAGTTTTTGGATTGTGGCAAACGTAACAGTTGTTTTCCATCAATTTCTTGCCGGGATGTTCCTGAGGGCTTGTAAGTATTAAGTTTTCTGCATTTTCGGCAATCGCTAAATATTCGCTGCGGGGATTGGTATTGCAGGCTGTGAATAAACTGATCAAAAATAATGTGGCTAAAAGTTTCATATTTTGAGTATAAAGTTGTGGACACTTCAAAAATAAAGGGAAACTTCACGCTTGGCAGTAACAAAAGTTACACTTCAACGGTTTAAATATGTCATCTTAAAACTAAAGTGCGATTATTTTAATACTATTTCGGTTAAGCTCGATTTTCCCCATGGATTCCAGCTTTTTTAGAAGTCGTGAAACCACTACGCGCGAGGTGTGAAGCTCATACGCAATTTCCTGATGCGTGGAATTGATCAGGGAATCATTTGTTATCTTCTTTTTGTTTTGAAGGTATTTCACCAAACGCTCGTCCATATTGTAAAATGCGATGCTGTCAATGGTTTCAAGCATTTCGGTAAGGCGGGCGTGGTAACTTTGAAAGACGAAATTGCGCCAACTCTTATACTTGCCCGTCCACTCCTCCATTTTTTGGATGGGTATCATAATCAAAGTGGTGTCGAGCTCTGCGATGGCTCGGATCTCGCTTTTGGTCTGCCCCAAACAACAGGTTAGGGTCATGGCACAGGTATCGCCGCGCTCCAAAAAATAGAGCAGCAGTTCGTCGCCGTCGTCGTCTTCCCTTAAAATTTTTATGGCCCCCTTGAGGAGTAAGGGCATGGAGCGGACGTAATCGCCAATCTCAATTACCTTTTCGCCTTCCTTTACTTCCTTTAAAACCCCTACTTGGCCAATTTCGTCAATTAGGGCGTCCTCAAAAATATGGGAGAAGTTTTCCTTTAAATTAGCGAGCATTATCACTTTGTTTGGTTGGTTTTTTTTGACTTACGAAAATACCGATTTTAAAATTAATTTTTCCTGGCTTCCCGCCTTTCCTGTCGCTCCAGTTTTCTGAAATAACCGCGGAAAAGGAAATTGTGCCGCAGCGCCTCCATATTTTCGTTCAATTTCTCTGTAGCTTCCTTTATATCAAGCATCGTGGAATCGATATTCTTGACCAAAACCTCATCTTGCGTGATGTAATTCAAAGCACCTTTTCCCGATTTTATTTCGGTGAGATAGGCTTCGAGATTTTGGGTTATTTCATTAATGTCCTCGCTCGATTTTTCAAGATTGGTGAATACGCCCCTTATTTGGTTGGCAGAAACCGTATCGCTCAAAAGCACGGACGCGGCACTTTCATCATAATTGACTTTTGAAATAAGGGCGTTGATGCGTGCGACCGCCGTGGAAGTACCCGCAGCGGTTTGTTTGAGTTCAATTACCGTCTGCCTTAAATCCTGGGCCAGCAAGGTATCAGTTACCAAAGCGCCCAAAGTGCCTTTGCCCTCAAGGATTTTATTGGTAATCTTTAACAGATCGGCGGTGAGCAAGGCGGCGTTTTCATTGGTGGTGTTCAGGGTGGAGAGCATATCGTCGGCGCCAATCTTGCTGTAAGACTGGATGGTATCGCCGGAAATTACGGGTTTGGCAGTGGCAACTTTCCCCGGAATAATATTCACGACCATGCTTCCCACCAAGCCATCGGAACCGATGGAAGCAATGGCATCGGTTTTAATAAATCTTGCCGTTTTTTCCTCAATCATCATTTGGATGGTGATGGTTCCCTCCTCGATCATTTCAATCTTGCTTACCGTGCCCACGTTAATGCCTGAGTAGCGCACGTTGTTGCCTATAATCAAGCCGTTTACGTTTCCAAAGGTAGCGTAGAGCTCAATGTTTTTGCTGAAAATATGCTGTCGGTTGCCGATGGAATAAAGCGCCGCAATAAGAATGGCGGTGCCCACCACTACGAAAAGACCGACTTTTATTTTTTGGGAAGTTGATTTAGCCATAATTTTTAGTTTTTAAAGAATGCCCGGGTTTGGGGATCGCTGGAATTTGACAGTTCATCATAAGTACCCTCGGCATAGTTGATTCCATCTACCAGTAATATTATTCTATTCGATATTACCCTTGCGCAATCCACATCGTGCGTGATAATGAGGGAGGAGGTGTTGTACTCTTTTTGGATGCTTCGCATAAGCTGGATAATCTCGTTTGCCGTAATGGGGTCCAAGCCCGTTGTGGGCTCATCGTACATTATTATTTTGGGCTTTAAAATTAGCGCGCGTGCCAATGCTACCCTACGTTGCATTCCGCCGGAAAGTTCGGAAGGCATCAAATCGATGGTGTGCAGCAGTCCCACGCTTTTTAGCGCATCTTGTACGGATTGTTCCGTACTTTTGAAATCCTCAATTTTGTCTTTGTGTCTTCGCAACGGAAACTCCAAGTTTTCCCGAACGGTCATTGAGTCGTACAAAGCACTGCCCTGGAAGAGGAAGCCAATTTGCGTCCGCAGAAAATCCAGTTCCCTTTGGCCCATGGTGATGATGTCGTGACCGTTAATGGTAATGCTTCCGCTATCGGGCTGGATCAGCCCCACAATGCACTTGACCATAACCGATTTCCCCGACCCAGACTTGCCCATAATTACCAGGTTTTCCCCTTCAAAAAGTTGAAGATTGAAACCTTTGAGCACATGGTTTTCGCCAAAGCTCTTATGGATATCTTTTAACTCAAGGACTGGTGTTTGGTTTTCTTTTTTCATTTAAACTTCAAAAAATATGTCCGAAACAAATACGGCAATAAAATCTATTATAAACAATAACATAGAGGAATAAACCACCGCTGAATTTGAGGCTTCCCCTACTCCCACGGTACCTTTGGAACAATTGTACCCCTTGTAGGTACCCACCAGGCCGATGGCAAAGCCAAAGAATACGGTCTTGACGGTTGCGGGAAGCACATCGCTAAAGCTTAAGGCATCAAAAACCTTGTTAAAATAGAGCGTATAGGAAACATCTCCCTTTAAATTCTCGATTATAGCAGATCCAAATAATGCGACGGTATCTCCCGCAATTACGAGCAAGGGCAACATTAAGGTAACCGCCAATATTCTGGTAACCACCAAATATTTGAACGGATTGGTGCCCGAGACCTCCATTGCATCTATCTGCTCGGTTACACGCATGGAGCCGAGTTCCGCACCTATACCGGAGCCAATCCTTCCCGCGCAGATCAAGGCGATTATTACCGGGCCGATTTCCCGCACTATGGAAATACTGATCATGGATGGCATCCACGAGGCCGCGCCAAGATCGGTCAAAGTGGGGCGCGATTGAAGCGTAAAGACCAAGCCCAAAATAAAACCCGTCACCATTACCAAAAACAGGGAGCGAATGCCCATATTGTAGCATTGACGTATCAGTTCCCTAAATTCAAATGGCGGACTGAACAATTCCCGAAAAAAACGTCCGGCAAATAAGGTCATATCGCCTATTTCAGCGAAAAACGATTTTGTACGGGTTATAAGGGAATTTTCTTTTTTCATATACAACAGGGAAAATCAAAGATAATCCTAAGGATAGGGAATAACTATGACAAACATCAGCAATAAATTTAATTAACAGATTCAAAATCTTATTCTTAGCAAACAGATACCATCCAAATTTAACTATCAATTTTGAGCTCGATTATGATTTTGGTCAGGGTTTATTTGCTTTAATTTTCACAATTTTGTTATCAAAATTTAGAACAATGACGAATCTTGGTTTAGTCCTTTCCGGTGGCGGAGCAAGGGGCGCCGCGCATATCGGGGTATTAAAGGCATTGGAGGAGCACGGCATTTCACCCACCCACGTTTCGGGCACCAGTGTGGGCGCCATTGTGGGGGCGTTATATTCGGCTGGGGTCCATTGGTCTGAAATATTAAAATTCTTTAAAACCGTTTCAATTTTTAACACCAAAAGATTCGCCTTTAACAAACCGGGGTTTTTGGATACCGAAAAGTTTTATGACGATCTAAAAGTGTTTTTCCCGAGGGATAATTTTGACGCCCTTGAAAAATCGCTCTTTATAACCGCGACCAATGTGATTTCGGGAAATTTAAAGATTTTCAGCAAAGGGCAGCTTATAAAACCGGTTATAGCTTCCGCTTCCTTTCCGGGCGTTTTTACCCCAACCGAGATCAATGGTTCGTACTATATAGATGGGGGAATACTGAATAACTTTCCCGTGGAGCCGCTAAAGCAACACTGCGATACAATTATTGGGGTGTATATCAACTCCCTACAGAAAATCAGCATCAAGGATTTGAACCATTCCTATAATGTTGCCGATAGGGCGCTTAAAATTAGGGCGGTTTCAGATTCTATAAGAAAATTCCCCGAATGCGATTTGGTTATTGCGCCCAAAGATGTGGGAGGCTTTGCCATATTCGGTATGAGCAATACGGATGCTATTTTTGAAATGGGGTATTCTGAAGCGATGGCCGCTTTAAAGGAAAACGAAAACCTATTTAAGAATTGACTACAATTCAATTTCAAGTTGGATTGGGCAGTGATCGGAGCCATAATATTCCGATAATATCGCTACATTTTTTATTTTTTCGAGCAAGGGTTCACTTACCAAAAAGTAATCTATGCGCCACCCACTATTGCGCTCCCGAGCCTTAAACCGATAGCTCCAGTAGGTGTAGGCTACTCTATCCGGATGAAAATGCCGATAGGTATCCACAAAACCTGCGTTGAGCAAATTGTCCATTCCGTCAATTTCAATTTGGGTATAGCCTGCCGTTTTGTTGTAATTGGCCTTGTCATTTTTAAGGTCGATGGGACGGTGGGCAACATTTAAATCGCCGCAAAGAATTACTGGTTTTGATTTTTTCAAATTTATAAGATAGCTTCGGAAGTCGTCATCCCAAGTCTTTCTATAATCCAGCCGTTCCAATTGTTGCCCGGAATTGGGAACATATACATTGACCAAAAAGAAAGCCTCAAATTCCAAACAGATTACCCGACCTTCGTTGTCGTGTTCCGCAACGCCCATGTCGTACGTTACCGCCATAGGTTCCATTTTGCTCAAGACCGCAACGCCAGAATAGCCTTTCCGCTCTGCAGAATTGTAATATTGGTGATACTGGGTGATTTTTGACAAGGCCGTTTTTACCTCGTCATCTTGGGCCTTGGTTTCCTGAAAGCAGATAATATCTGGGTCCATGTTTGAAAAATCGTCAAAGAAATCCTTTTTGGTTATGGCCCTTACGCCGTTGATGTTCCACGAGATTATTTTCATAGCATCTGTTCTTTTTGTAAATATCTGAAAGGTGGAGAGAAATTGCAATTATATACCTGTGAAATATTCGCAATTGCACAACTTAAGCGACACATCTATAAATTACAATAATCACCGCAATACCAAAAATGGTAGTATAAATCAATTTATTGTATTTCGCCAACCAATTGGGAAGGAAAATATCGAAGTTGGCCTTGGAGGAGTCAGAGTACTTTCGGGCAATAACCGTAAGCGGACAAAACATTCTAAAAGCCAGCAAAACCAAGCCTTCCAACAAAACAATGGCTATGCAGATCCAGACCCATTTGTCAATTTTATTGGCGATGGCGGCGTATAAAAGATAGAAAATCACCACATTGAAAAACAGCCAAATAACCGTGTGGAGGCTTTTTATAAACAGCTGTTTATTATTTTTTGAATAGGCCATTATACTAATCTGAAATTTTCAAATTATACTGAACATCCTGTAAATAGAACTTTCCGTAAACAAAATCGCCTTCGGGAAAGTGCCAAACGGCATCGGCAGCAACGGGCAGTTTATAGCCGTTGACCGTGCCGTATTCGGTAACCGGGGTTGAAAACGGAACGTTTTGGTGGGAATTCACATCCACCCTATCTTCTGAAATAAAATTGATCAATCGCCCACTCTCGTCGAATTTCAAAATCGCAGAAACTGAAATCTCTCCATTGTGAAAAACAGTCTTTACCGAATTATTATCCAAGGTTTGCCAATCGATCCGTTTATCAATCAAGGCTGCAGGCGCAAAAAGGCACATATCGTTAAAAAAAGTGACGGTCTCGGTCTTGAACATTTCGGGTTCTGCGATATTTACCACAGGAAAAACGGACAGTAGTTTTATGAGCATCGATGCCTTTCCCTTTTTATACCGATGGTAACCCTGGGTGGGCAAGCCTTTGAAATTGGCCTTCATAAAAAACAAGCGCGTGGGATCTTCAAAAAAATTATACTGTTCCGAAGTGAACGCGAACCAATCCTTTCCCTTTTCCCGCATTTCCCCTTTAAAAATAGCTCTTGCAGTTTTTATTTTAGGTTTGCCGATTGCACCGACGTATTTCAGGTAGTTCTGAACCAGAATAGGAAGCTGGGCAATATCGGCTTCAGAGATTATTTCTTCGGAAATGTTCACGCTTTCAAAAGATTGGGAAACATCCTTTTTAAATTCCCTTTCAAAATTCCAGCTCGCCATTGCCAATAGGGCTACAATAAGAACGATCAAATTGGTGAAAGTGCCAAATTTGGCGTCCTGCCAATTCACAATAATCAAGACCTGAGATACTACAACCGTTGCTACGGCGATCCAAAACCAAAGATTGTTTTTTAACAGAAATAGAATTCCTATCGTTATAAAAGTCAAAGCGACCGCGAGCCATAAAAGACCTTGCGGTTTTGAGAAATTTTGTGACAATTGTGGAATTTCAGCAAAGCCAAAAGCCTTTAAAAAGCCCATCAAATGAATAAGCCCGTGGAGTAAAAGAAGAATGAAGAATGCGATTTTCATTTTAAAATACTTTTCGTGATTTCAGTCTTAAAAGTCCAAAGCCAAACCAATTCCAAATGAGATATAATTCAGTTTTAATTCAGTTGAAGTATTTTCAATCGTTATATCCCTAGAAAGCGAACGGTAGCGAAGCATGGGGCGCAGCGCGAGGTTGGGAGCAAACTCATAATCTACTCCTGCAGCAACTTGCCAACCAAATCCGTGGCCAGTGTCGGCGGCAATACTACCGCTGTTATTTTCAACTTCTATATGATTGTAAACCGCTCCAGCCCTTGCCAAGTACGAAAATGCGGAAGTACCGATAGGTTTTATGATTTGAAAACCGAATGTATATCCTGTTTCCTTGAGTGTAAGTTCCTCAGTCAAAAAATTATCATCACCCTTAAACTCGTTTAAGCCCCAACCCGCATAAGCTGCTAAATGGGGCATAATTTTATAGGCTCCCGTAAGTTCGAAACCAAAGCCAATTTTAGTGTCGGTATTGCCCACGTCACCAGTGGGAAAATTAAGTCCAGGCCTAAACTCCAACGACCATTTTTCCTGTGCTTCCGCGCCAATTGAAAACAGCAGCATGGTGGCAACAAACAAAAAACTGAACTTTTTCATAATGTTTAGGTTTTCGTGAAACACTCAAATTTACATTGGAACGCAGTTTTTTACTATGACAAAAATCAGTTAATTATTGTTTATCAATAACTTAAATCCAATTAAGAAGAGGAAATAACTGTTTTTGAAATTTGTTTGCGTTTCCACCATTTCACGAGTTCAAACCACAACACACTCAACATCCCGATCCCAACACTGATGCCGAGCTGGTTTATATCAAGTCTTTCAAATTGAAAAAACTTAGTGAAGGGCGGTACAAAAAGGAGCAACAGGGTAATGCCCACGGTAATCCCCACGATTATTGGCACCAAGTTGTTTTTATATTTGAATGTGGTAAAGATGGAGTAGATAAAAGAGCGGTTTACAAAGGTCAGCACAATGTTTGCGGTTATGAGCGCGGTATATACCATAGTTCGGGTTATCGCTTCATTTGCGCCATTGCCTACAGCAATTTGATATACCGCAAGTACGCCGGCCGTAATCGCCAATCCTTGGATAATACTGGTGAAAAGTTCGCTCCAATTAAAAAAGGTGCTGGAAAAAGGCCGTGGTTTTTGGAGCATGGAATCCTTTTCCAGCGGTTCGTTTTCATAAACTATCGAGCAGGTTGGGCCCATTATCAATTCCAACAAAATAACGTGTACGGGCGTGAAGATATTGGGATAGACCCAGCCCAAGACCAAAGGGATAAAAACGGTAAGGATGATAGGAATGTGGATGGAAATGATATACTGAATGGCCTTTTTTAGGTTGGAATAGATTTTTCTGCCCATCGCCACGGCCTCCACCATTTTGGAAAGGTCGTCGTCCACAAGGATAAGCGAGGCGGATTGTTTGGCTATTTCGGTGCCTTTCTTCCCCATTGCCACCCCGATATTTGCTGCTTTTAGTGCCGGGCCGTCGTTTACGCCATCGCCCGTCATCGCCACAATGTGGCCCTGTGCTTTTAGGGCGTTGATTATTTTAAGTTTCGCTTCGGGAAACATTCGCGCAAAAATATTTTTTTCCGAAGTAATCTTTGCCAGTTCCGAATCGTTCAGATGCACAAGGTCATCGCCCGAAATAACCTCGCCAGAGCCCCTGAAATTTACCTTTTTGGCAATGGCCGCAGTGGTTTCGGCAATGTCGCCGGTGATGATTTTAACCGCAATGCCCCCATTGTAAAAATCCTGGAATACTTTTGAAATGTTCCCTTTCGGCGGATCGTAAAAAGCAACCAGGCCCTTAAATTCAAACTTGAAATGCTGTTGCTTTTTTGGCCAGTCCGTTCCTTCAAAATTTGAAATACCCACACCCAAAACACGATAGCCTTGGGCTGCCAGATCCGTTATTTTCTTTTTTAAAATTTCCTTTTCACTATCACTTAAACCTGAAACTGCCATCAAAGCTTCGGGCGCACCTTTGGCAGCGATGATTCTATCTCCCTTGTCATTTTCAAAAATATGGGTCATCATCGGGGGTTTGCCTCCCAGAGGATATTCGTGGACCATTTTGAAATTGGGTCTTTCATCGTTTTCAGCAATCCTTTCATAAAAACTGTGAAGCGATTGCTCCATGGTGTCAAAAGGAATGGGCTCGCTGGCCCACATGGCAGTAATTATGAGTTCCTTTTCACTGGCGGAAAGCACTTCTTTTACCGAAGTGATCTTATCGGTTTCCAGCGTGAAAATTTTATCGAGCCGCATTTTATTCTCCGTAATCGTTCCGGTCTTGTCCACACAGATTATCGTGGCACTACCCAGGGATTCCACGGTTTTCATCTGTTTTACGATCACGCCCATATTCATCAGCCGCCATGCGCCAATGGCCATAAAGGTGGTAAAGGCAACCGGGATTTCCTCCGGCAAGATACTCATAGCAAGGGTAAGCGCCTTTAACAGACTGTCCAAAACGTCTTCGGAATTGTAATAATTGATGCCCCAAACCAAAAGAAAAACCACCGCTCCGGCGATTACCATCTTTTTTACAAAATTGTTTATCTGGAGTTCGAGCGTCGATTTTTCGGAAGAAATATCCTCTATGCTCTTCCCTATTTTCCCGACCTTGGTTTGGTTGCCTATCGCGGTTATTTCGGCAATGGCAAGGCCGCCCCCTACTTGGGTGCCCATATAAATTTTGTTGTCTGCGGAATTTGCGTCTTTTTCAACAGAAAAGGATTCCCCCGTTAAAATGGATTCGTTTACCGAAAAGTCGTTGGAGTGGACGATAATGCCATCAGCCACAATGGTTGAACCTTCCTCGACCATTAAAAAATCGCCCACCACCACGTCTTGGCTCATTATTTCAATGACTTCCCCATTGCGGATTACCTTACAATGCGGTTGGGAAAGTTCCTTTAGTTTTTCGAGGGCGTTATGGGTTTTAGCGTCCTGATAAAGTGAAATGGCAGCGACCAAAAGAATGGCGGCGGCGAGGAAAATACCGTCCCCCGTATTTCCCGTGAAAAAATAGAGCGTTGCGGCAACCAGTAGTAAAATTACCATCGGTTCCTTTACCAAGCCCTTTATAGCCTCAAGAAAGTGGTTTTTCTTTTTTGATTCAAGAACATTACTGCCGAATTTTTTCCGCGAAGCCAAGACCTCGACGTCGGTCAGACCTTTTATGTTGAAGTTGGTTATGGGCATTTGTGGAACGGGCTTAGTTAATCATTAAAATTATGAATTTCCAACCCTTTCATTTATGACAACCATCATTAAAAAAAGAAAAATTCCAAAAAGAGGTCTCAACGGCGCCTGCCTGCTCTCCAAAGGAAGGCAGATTCGAACTGACAAATGCCGCTAAAAAGATTTACAAAGGAATATTCCCGTGCTTTCGGTTTGGCCGTGGTACATCTTTTGTTTCCAGCATTGCAAAAGCTTTCAACAGTTTTCTGCGGGTTTCGCGGGGCTGGATTACCTCATCGATAAACCCGCGTTGTGCAGCTTTAAAAGGGTTGGCAAATTTTTCGGCATATTCCGCTTCCTTTTCTGAAAGTTTCAATTCGGGATTTGCAGCTTCGGCGATTTCCTTTCTGAAAATAATCTCACTGGCACCCTTTGCGCCCATCACTGCAATTTCGGCGGTTGGCCATGCGTAGTTCATATCGGCGCCAATGTGTTTGCTGTTCATCACGTCGTAAGCACCACCGTAAGCTTTTCTTGTAATTACCGTAACCCGTGGCACGGTGGCTTCGCTTAAAGCATAAAGCAATTTTGCGCCGTTCAGAATAATGCCGTTCCATTCCTGATCGGTGCCCGGAAGAAAACCCGGTACATCCACCAAAACCAACAGTGGAATATTGAAACAATCACAGAATCGCGTAAACCGCGCCCCTTTTTTGGAACTGTCAACATCCAATACACCCGCCAAACTCATCGGTTGGTTGGCAACAATACCGATACTCCGGCCACCCAATCGCGCAAAACCAACTATAATATTATCTGCATAATCCTTATGCACTTCAAAAAACGAATCCGCATCAATAATTCCCTTGATTACGGCGTGCATATCATAGGGCTTGTTGGCGGAATCCGGGACGATGGTTTCCAGTTCCTCCCGAAACTCATCGGCAGCTTCAAAAGACAGTTTTTCAGTTACGGATTTGTTGTTCTGCGGAAGATAGCTGAGCAGCGTTTTTATCTGTTCCAAACACACAATATCATTCGCCGCCGTGAAATGTGTCACCCCACTTTTGGTGGCGTGGGTCCGCGCACCGCCCAGTTCTTCGGAAGTAACGTTTTCATTGGTAACGGTTTTCACCACATTGGGTCCCGTAACGAACATATAACTGCTGTCCTGCACCATTAAAGTAAAATCGGTCATCGCCGGAGAGTAAACCGCCCCCCCGGCACAAGGTCCCATAATTGCCGAAATCTGCGGGATTACTCCCGAAGCCTGCACGTTTCTGTAAAAAATATCGGCATAGCCGCCCAAACTCCGTACCCCTTCTTGAATTCTTGCCCCACCGGAATCGTTCAAGCCAATCACCGGCGCGCCGACGCTCAAGGCGTGGTCCATTATCTTACAGATTTTCTCTGCGTGCGTTTCCGAAAGCGCTCCTCCAAAAACCGTAAAATCCTGCGCAAAAATATAGACCAAACGACCGTTGATGGTGCCGTAACCCGTAACCACCCCGTCGCCGTAATACACTTCGTTTTGCATATCAAAATCGGTGGTTCTATGCGTAACGAGAATTCCCATTTCCTCAAAGGAGCCTTCGTCGAGCAGGTATTCCACGCGCTCGCGGGCGGTGAGTTTTTTCTTTTCGTGCTGTTTTGCAATCCGTTTTTCGCCGCCGCCTTTCTTCGCTTCGGAAATTATTTCTTGTAATTTTTTATTGTTGTCGGTCATATAATTGAATTCTTTTACTCCGTGTTCTCTGTGTCTTTGTGGTTAATTTTTCACCACGGAGGCACAGAGGGCACAGAGAGTTTACTTCGGCATACGAAGTATTTCTGAATCTTTTAAATATTGTTTTAATGCGAAGAGCGCCGCCACTTTGGCTTCCTCTTCATTGATGGCTTTCAGCTTTTCTTCGGAATAGTATTTTTTTACAAAATTGGTATCGAAATTTCCACTTCGGAAGGCTTCGTGTTCAAAAACGAATTTTCCAAAGGGAAGCGTGGTGCTTACACCTTCAACATCGTATTCCGAAATGGCTTCCAGCATTCGCTGCATCGCCTCGTTTCGGGTTTTTCCGTAGGTAATCAGTTTTGAAAGCATGGGATCGTATTGGATCGGCACCTGCATGCCTTCGGTAAAACCATCGTCCACGCGGATGTTTTTTCCGCTTGGCGGACGATACACTTCCAATTTTCCAACGCTTGGCATAAAATTGTTCAGCGGGTCTTCGGCATATACGCGAAGTTCAAAAGCGTGGCCCGTGATTTTTAAATCTTCCTGCGAAAAGGAAAGCTTTTCATTATTGGCAACGTTTATCTGCTGTTCCACCAAATCGAGGCCGGTAATGAGTTCGGTAACAGGATGCTCCACTTGCAGACGAGTGTTCATTTCGAGGAAGTAGAAATTGTGTTTGTCGTCCAAAAGAAACTCTACCGTGCCCGCGCCCACATAATCACAGGCTTTTGCAACTTTTACAGCCGCTTCGCCCATTTGTTTGCGCAATTCCGGCGTTAAAACCGAGGAAGGCGCTTCCTCTACCACTTTTTGGTGACGACGCTGAATGCTGCATTCCCGCTCAAAAAGATGGACGGTGTTGCCAAAATTATCTGCCAAAACCTGGATTTCGATGTGGCGTGGCGAGGTGACAAATTTTTCAATAAAAACAGCCCCATCGCCGAAAGCGTTTTCGGCCTCGCTGATGGCGCGCTTCATTTGGTCCTCAAATTCTTTGGAATTTTCAACAATGCGCATGCCTTTTCCGCCACCGCCAGCAGAAGCTTTTATGAGAATTGGGAAGCCAATTTCTTTTGCAATTTCTTTGGCTGCTGAAACATCGGTAATGGCTTCAGCAGTACCGGGAACCATCGGGATATTGTAATCTTTAACGGCATCCTTCGCAGCTAACTTGCTTCCCATTATACGAATAGCATGCGATCTTGGCCCGATAAAAATCATTCCACTTTTTTCTACACTTTCACCGAATTCGGCATTTTCACTTAAAAATCCGTAGCCGGGATGGATGGCATCCACGTTCAATTCCTTTGCAACCTTTATGATTTTATCGCCTAAAAGATACGATTCGTTGGAAGGTGGCGGGCCTATGCAAACGGCTTCATCCGCAAACTTTACGTGGGGCGCATTTCTATCTACTTCCGAAAAAACGGCAACCGTTTTAATGCCCATGTTTCGGGCGGTTTTCATGATTCGCAAAGCAATTTCGCCTCGATTGGCGACCAATATTTTCTTAATCATTTTTATCCAATTCAATTAGCAATTTTCCTTTATCAACCGTTTCGCCTTTGGCAATCGTTACCGATTTTACAACGCCATCGCGCGGCGCCGTGAGCGTATTTTCCATCTTCATCGCTTCGAGAACGCAAAGGAAATCGCCTTGTTTAACTTCATCACCTTCGGCCACGTTCACTTCCAAAATAATGCCCGGCATTGGGGCGTGGATTTCATCTTCAAAAGAATCATTCCCCAGAGAAAGTCCCATCTCTTTAATGAGCTGGTCCAAAGGTGTGGCAATAGTTAGCTCGTAAGCGTTTCCGTTTACTTTTATTCGATAGTTCCTATTGACAAAATCGCTCTTCAAAAGTTCGATTGCAAAGGATTTATTGTTGTGGAGTAGGTGAACTTTCTGTCCTGAAAGTTCTGTCTGGTCAATTTGTTCAAGGTCGTTAGCATTCAATTGAAATTCGTAACTGTCATCAACGCTAATACGATAGCTCTCATCCATAAATTTGAAAATTTTGGTTAAAGATAAGGTATGTTGAAGGTTTCGGCAAAAAGGAATTGGGAATGATTTTAGAAAATTCCGTCCAACTTTTGGTATCTTTAGCTAAAATCGAGGACTATGAAAAAATACATCTTTTTAGTAACCGCCTTTGTTGTTTTCGCTTCCTGCGCCCAGCAGAAAAAGAAAGACGATGTGGCACTTAAAACCGAACCGCAAACCTATAAAATTGAAGAAACGGTGGATGGGCTGACCATTCCGTGGGGAATGACGTGGCTTCCCGACGGCAGTATGCTCATTACCGAGAAGGATGGGCGATTGATTCATTTTAAAAATGGTGAAAAAACCGAGATAGCCAATGTGCCGGCCGTTTACAACAGCGGGCAGGGCGGATTGATGGACATTGAATTGCACCCTAATTACGCCGAAAACGGATGGATTTATATGACTTATGCTTCTGAGGAAGGACCCGGAAAAGGAGGCAATACGGCGCTGATGCGGTGCAAGTTGGAAGGCAATTCGCTTACGAATATTGAAACCTTATACAAAGCCGAACCCAATACTACGGCCGGACAGCACTTCGGTTCGCGCATTGAATTTGACAATGATGGGTTTGTGTATTTTTCTATTGGCGAACGTGGGGAAAGGGAAGTAAATCCGCAGGACATAACCCGTGATGGCGGGAAAATTTACCGATTGAACGATGACGGCAGCATACCCAAAGACAATCCATTTTATAACGAACCGAATGCCAAAAAAGCGATTTATACCTATGGAAACCGCAATCCCCAAGGAATGGCAAAGCATCCCGAAACCGGAAAAATCTGGATGCACGAGCACGGACCAAAAGGAGGCGATGAAATAAATATTGTAAAAAAAGGCGCCAATTACGGCTGGATGGAAGTGACCTACGGGGTAAATTATAGCGGTACCAAAATTACGGATGAAAAGACCAGACCTGGCATTGAACCGCCTATTTATTACTGGGTTCCATCGATTGCCCCCTGCGGAATGGCGTTTGTTACGAGCGATAAATACCCGCAGTGGAAAGGTAAATTATTAGTTGGTTCTTTAAAGTTTGCCTACGTAGAATTGCTTACTTTGGAAGGTGAAAAAGTTACAAACCGAGAGAAAATTGCCCAGGATATTGGGCGCGTCCGCAATGTAAAAATAGGGCCCGATGGCCTGATTTATATCGCTGTGGAAGGGCAGGGAATTTTTAGATTGGTGCCTGAATAAAAAATGACCACGAATACACGAATATATTTATAAAATTAAATGATTACTTAATACTTAACCTAATTTATCAGTTTATTTTCTTCGTTAGTCCCTCCCGATAGCTATCGGGACTAAAGGGAGCGAAGAAAATAAACTTCATTCCTTTCATCCTTGTCAAGAACATAATAGACTGTTGATAAGTTAAATATGTCAACTTAGGCAATACATTGAGTATTCATTAAAATTATTCGTGCATTCGTGGTAAAACTTTAACTCTTAGCAGATTTCTTTCTTCTTCTATAAAAATCGTAAGCGAAGTAGGCAATAACAGCAATTACAAAATACATAAAATAGGAAACAGGTTTGCCGCTACCGCCTACGGTGGTGAAAAGTCGATCCCAACGTACCTTTTTATTCACGCCATCCCAACTCATCCACACGAATACGGGCTTGCCCACCACGTGATTGAAAGGTACAAAGCCCCACGTACGGGCGTCCTCACTGTTGTTTCGGTTATCGCCCATCATCCAATAATAATCCATTTTAAAGGTATAATCCGTAAGTGGCTGGCCATTCAACAGAACCTCGGTACCGGATTGGGTTATTTTATTGTCGATTCCAAGTTCGCTTCCTTCGTAAACCTCTATAATCCGTTTGTACAGCGGCAATGTTTCGGGCGTAATGGAAACGGTAGCGCCTTTTTTCGGAATGTATAAAGGACCAAAGAAATCGTTGTTCCAAGGGTAGTTCTGATTATTCGGAAATATCCCTTCGTCCCAAACGCCCTTATCACCACGGAAACGCGAAATATTAACCACATTTGGATTGTTCTTCAGCATGTTTAATGACTCTTCCGAAATACCTCCAAAACGGTAGGTGTTATTTCCGAAGCCATAACGATCGGTAATATCATAACGATTGTAAAGCATTTCAGGGTTTAGCTGACTATTTACCTGCACATCATAACTGAATTGTAGCTTCGCCCTATCTGGCAGTTCATTTTGTTTTCCGTTGATAAACACATAACCATCACGCACTTCCAAAGAATCTCCCGGAAGGCCTACGCAGCGCTTTACGTAATTCGATTTTTTATCAATAGGCTTATAGTAATATTTGCCGTCGCCGTACTGCTGAAAGGCATTCACCGTATCCACGGGCCAGTTAAAAACTACAATATCGTTACGTTTTATATCCTGGAATCCCGGAAATCTGAAGTACGGAATCTGCGGTTTTGACAGGTAAGATTTCGTTTTAATTACGGGAATGGTATCGTGGACCATCGGAAAGGCTATGGGCGTCATTGGCGTGCGCGCTCCATAATGGAATTTGCTCACAAACAGGAAATCGCCCACCAATAGTGTTTTTTCCAAAGAAGAAGTAGGGATGGTGAACGGTTGCATAAAATACGTATGCACGATGGTAGCAGCAACTACCGCAAAAAGTATGGAACTCACCCACTCTCCCGTGGAAGTACGCGGTTTCAGGCTTCTATCTTTTATGTGGGTTACATTTTGGGTGTAATTGATGTAATAAATATAGAGACCCAACGTAAGCAAGACCAAAACCGTATCGGTTGTGGAATTACGGCCGAAACTGCGTATGGTTTCTACCCACACCACTGGGAACATAATCAAATTTACGATGGGCACAAAAAGCAAAATGGTCCACCACCAGGGGCGGTTGATAATCTTCATCAAAACCACGGCATTGTAGACCGGAACGGCTGCTTCCCAAGCTTTTCTACCTGCTATTTGGTATAACTTCCAGGTTCCGGCAAAATGGATTACCTGAACTATCAAAAAAAATATAAACCAACCTGTCCAACTCATCGTTTATTGTTTATTGTTTATTGTTATTTTTTATTAAAAGCTGTTAATTCGGGATTCGGGATTCGCTAATTTGGGATTTGGCAATCCACAATCGTCAATCGCTAATCTTCGATCCCAGCACATCCTTCATCGTAAAAATACCTTTTTTATCCTTTAAAAATTCTGCGGCCAAAATGGCTCCCAAAGCAAACCCTTCGCGGCTGTGGGCTTCGTGTTTTAGGGATATGGTATCTATGGGAGAGTCGTAGGAAACAATATGTGTCCCTTTTACATCTTCTTCCCGTTTTGCTGTAATATTTAAAGTATTTTCTTCGGAAGTGTTTAGCTTCCAATCCATTTTATCACTGTGTTTCAAAATTCCCTCGGCAATGGTAATGGCCGTGCCGCTGGGCGCGTCCTTCTTTTGAAGGTGATGTATTTCTTCCACGGAAACATTATAATCTTTCCACTTTGCCATCAACTTTGCGGCATAACCGTTTATGCTGAAAAAAAGGTTTACCCCCACGCTGAAATTGGACGCATAGATAAAGCTTCCGTTACGGTTTTTACATAAGTTTACCATTTCATCATATTTATCAAGCCAGCCCGTCGTGCCCGAAATAATAGGTGTCCCGGCCTTCAATGCCTTGGAAATATTCTCAACGGCGGCTTCGGGCGAAGAAAATTCGATGGCAACCTCAGCGTCCTCAAAATTTCCTTCGGAAGATTCGCTCGTACTTTTAAAAACGATGGAATGGCCCTTTTCCAAAGCTAATTTTTCAATGGTCTTGCCCATTTTTCCGTAACCAAGAAGTGCTATTTTCATAATTGGCGGGTGTTGGGCGCGGGATGCTGGGCGCGGGATGACGGATGACTGGTGAAGGAAGTATGAGAAACGCATACAAAAACTTGCATACATTCTTGTTTCATATTTCCGTGTTCTTTCATCTTTATTCTCTTTTCTTTATTCTTTATTCTTTCTTCTATTTAAACCGATATGTCAACGACATTCCGTACTGTGGTTTCGCATTGAATTGGTTATAATCGAAATTGGGTTGCAGTGAAAGGTCCTCGCTTACTTCATACTGTCGCAAATGCGCATCTACATTGGCATCAACCACATTCAGCAAATAAAAAGCCACCGTAACGATAATACTTATGCTTTTGTTTTTTTGTGCAGATTTCTGGGCATTTATCAATCGGTCGTCAGAAATTCCTTGAAATTCATCATCGTCATAGCCCGCAAGTCTTCGTTTGTAAGCATCTCGAAAACGATCATATTCATCATCCTGCTGCTTATAGAAGTAAACGCCAGCCGCCATTCCTGCATAGATAATGGGGATTTTCCAGTATTTTTTATTGTAAACTTGCCCTAGGCCCGGAACCACCGCGGAGTAAAATGCAGCTTTTGCAGGAGCCAAGGGATTGTATTCTTCCTTTGGCAGAATTGAATCATTCACCACAATAACCCTTTCTTCCTTTTTTACAGTTAAAGTATCAGAAGTCTGCGCAAACAGTGCTGTGGCGAAGATTAAAAAAAAAATATTTAGGAAATTATTTTTCACTTTTGATTAGCTTCAAAATACGTTCGAAGTCTTCTTTGTTCTTAAAAGGAACTACAAGTTGTCCTTTTCCCGATTTAGAAACCTTTACCTCCACCGAAGTCTCAAAAAGATCGGTCAATTCCTTCTTTGCCTTTTTGGCGAAAGGCGGCGCAGTCGCTTTTTGTGGTTTGGTTTTTTCTTCAGGATTTTTATAACCCCGTACCAAGGCCTCGGTATCGCGAACCGATAGGCTTTGGCTTAAAATCTTTTCGTATATATCCAGTTGGTCGTTTAAATCGTCAACGTTTATCAACGCTCTTCCGTGGCCCATCGTGATAAAACCGTCGCGCATTCCGGTTTGGATAATTGGGTCTAGTTTCAGTAAACGTAAATAGTTGGCGATTGTGGAACGGTTCTTCCCTACCCTGTCGCTCAGCTCTTCCTGGGTAACGTTTATTTCCTCGATCAATCGTTGGTAGGAAAGCGCGATTTCAATGGGGTCCAAATCCTGACGTTGGATGTTTTCCACCAAAGCCATTTCCAAGGATTCTTGGTCATTCGCAATACGAATATAAGCTGGAATAGTTTCCAAGCCAACCAGTTTTGAAGCGCGAAAACGGCGTTCGCCACTTACCAATTGATATTTGTTGAAATCCAGTTTTCGAACCGTAATTGGTTGGATAACGCCCAATTCTTTGATAGAAGAAGCCAATTCGCGAAGCGATTCTTCGTTAAAACTGGTTCGTGGCTGAAAAGGGTTTACTTCAATACTGCCCAATTCCAGCTCTACAATGCTGCCCACAACCTTGTCGGCATTTTTGTCTGCAACAGATTTTATATCGTTGGACGGGTCTTTCAAAAGTGCTGAAAGTCCGCGGCCGAGGGCTTGTTTTTTGGTCGCTTTCGCCATTTATTCTTTTTCGTTTTTCTGAATTAATTCGTGCGCCAGGCTTAAATAATTGTCGGCGCCTTTACTCGCGGCATCGTAACTGATGATACTTTCACCGTAACTGGGCGCTTCACTTAAACGCACGTTTCGCTGAATGATTGTTTCAAAAACCATTTCGTCAAAATGCTTTTTCACCTCATCCACTACCTGATTTGAAAGGCGTAGGCGCTGGTCGTACATAGTCAACAACAGACCTTCAATATCGAGGTTTACGTTGTGAATTTTTTGGACACTTTTAATGGTGTTCAAAAGTTTTCCAAGTCCTTCCAAGGCGAAATATTCACATTGAATAGGGATGATAACCGAATCAGCAGCCGTTAGGGCATTCAAAGTAAGCAATCCCAACGATGGCGCGCAATCAATAAGGATATAATCGTAATCTGCCTTTAGGCCTTCGATGGCCTTTTTTAGCATATATTCGCGGTTCTCCACATCTACGAGTTCAATCTCGATAGCCACCAAATCTATATGGGAAGGTATTAAATCTAAGTTGGGGGAATTTGTAGAAACGATGGCTTCCTTTGCGCTAGCGCTGTGCTCAAGCAGCTGATAGGTACCCATTTCAACGGTTTCAACATCTATGCCCAAGCCCGAGGTGGCGTTGGCTTGCGGATCTGCATCAATAAGTAAAACCTTCTTCTCCAAAACGCCCAAGGAGGCCGCTAAATTTACTGAGGTCGTGGTCTTGCCCACGCCTCCTTTTTGGTTTGCAATTGCAATTATTTTACCCATTAATTTACCTAAAATTTTAGTGGTTAAAAGTACAATTATTTATGTGGATAGAAAATTGTATTTGTTAACAGAACCCCTTTGGGGGAAAATTTCAAATTCCAATATCCAAATTCCAAATAGAATTCAATGTTCAATGTTCAATGTTCCAAAAAATAAATTCAAAGAAATCCACCCTGTTCTTCATTGAAAATTTTCAAAAATTGTTTTTCGATTTTGATTTTCGGAATTTATTCGGAATTTAGTGCTTGAAATTTGGAATTTCTTTATTTGATTTTTTTCTCTCGTATCATCGCCTCCAGCATATCCCACATTTGCTGTGGAACCTCTTCCAAAAGATTCATCTGTCCGGCACCTTTTAGCCATTCGCCGCCGTCAATTACCACCACTTCGCCATTTATATATGCTGAAAAATCGGAAACGAGATATGCTGCAAGATTAGCGAGTTCTTGGTGTTCGCCAACACGTTTTACGGGAACTTTTTTTGCGGGATCGAATTTTTCCTTCAAATCGCCCGGCAGCAATCTGTCCCAAGCGCCTTTGGTTGGGAAGGGTCCCGGGGCAATGGCGTTAAAACGGATGCCGTATTTTGCCCATTCCACAGCCAAAGAGCGCGTCATTGCCAATACGCCGGCTTTTGCCGTGGCACTGGGCACAACATAGGCTGAACCTGTGAAGGCATAGGTGGTAACTATATTTAAAACGGTTTTATTATCTTCTTTTTTGTCAATCCAATGCTTTCCGAAAGCAAGGGTGCAGTTTTTTGTTCCCTTTAAAACAATATCGATTATCGTATCAAAAGCATTTGCGGAAAGTCTTTCAGTGGGAGAAATAAAGTTTCCCGCGGCGTTATTCAACAACACATCTACGGTGCCAAATTCTTTCACAGAGGTTTCCACCATTGCTTCCACTTCATCGTAATTGCGCACATCGCATTGAACGGGTAAAACTTTTCCGCCTGTTTGTTTTTCGAGCTCCTCTTTTACGGTTTGCAATTTTTCAAGGTTTCGGGAGGTGATTACCACATTGGCGCCAAGCTCCAAAAAGTAGGTGGTCATTGCTTTTCCAAGGCCGCTGCCGCCGCCGGTTACTACTATTGTTTTTCCTTTTAGCGCGCCGTCGCGAAGCATTTTTGATGTATGATCCATAGTTTCTGATTGAACAGCAAAAATACATATAATTAAGCAACCGCAGCATTCCGTTACTGGCAACTATTTATTCTAAGCGTGGCGTTGGAATTGCTTAAAGCTCCCATAATTCGCTGTTAAATAATCTTTAAACCGCCAATAGCACCGCTGGCTTTTTTTTATCTTCCCAATTAATCATCGTAAAACAACTAAAAAACAGAGGCAATGAAGGCAACTGCCCTTCCCGAAAAAGAAGAATTTTTAAGCGAGCTAAAACCTGGAGAAAGAACGGTTACCGAACTCCCCCACGGCGGCTATCTCTTTTTGGAGCACGACATACCTTTTTTGATGATTTACCGAAACATTCCCAATGATAAAGCCACCATGCGTTTGGCACGGACTGGCGCTTCCTATTTGGTAGTAGGAAAGAATAATTTTGAATATTTCCAGAAATTCGTGAACGAGCTTACAGAGAAGATGAGTGCCCGTTTTGGCTCCTTCATCTTAATGGAAATTTACAGCGGGGCTCCAAACAGTACGGAATTCGTAATTCGCGGGCCCTCCCACAAACTGCCGGTTTCCTTGGAGGTTTTAAGGGAAGAGTTGGAAAAACTTGAGAGCAGACGATATGGAGGTCAATTGCTTACCGCCAGGATTGAACAGACCAAGCAAAGGCTGCCTGAAAGCAAAGAAGCTTTTTGCAGCATTGAGGAAATAAAAGAATGCGGTGGAACGCTGATTGGCCTTGAAATTCCGCCTGTTTACAGAAATACGGAAGGCGAGTTGTACCCGCTCTATTTCAGGAAATTTAGGGAAGGCTTCGCGGCGGCAATCCATAAAGCCGTTTTTGAGTTTATTCGGATACAAACCTCCTCTAAGCTCGAAAGTTTTGCGGCCTTGGGAAAACGCACCATACACGAGGAAGTGTACAAAATTGACCGCGGCCTTACCGAAATAGAAAGCAGCTATCAATTCCTGTTGTTGGTAGCTCCCGTAAATATTCAGTCCCTGCGTGAATGTTTTTTCAAAAGCAATTTTGAGGAACTCAACGCCTACCACTACCGTTTGCTACCCATTGATCCCGATATCTTAAAGCGAAAACTTTACGATTTGCCCATTGACGAAATTGACGATCCTGCACTTTCCTTTCTTTTTGATGAAAAACGCGAAGAGATTGACCAACAATTGACGATGCTGAAAGAGCGCGGCTCCAAGAATTTTTTCTACAGAAGTGTGCGACTCTATCAGGGCCTTGATAAAAATTTAGTTACCGAAGCGAAGAAAATTCTTCAGAATATTTCAGAAGACAGGCAGCAAGAAAAGGTAAAGACACTTGACGCCACGGAATTTGGAAAAATGGCCGAAGCGGAATTTGATTTCTTCAGAAAGCAAGCATCAGATTATTCGTGCAGGGTTCATATTCGTGAAGATGTGAATGTAATGATGGTTTCGCGGGGCGAACTCTATCTGCCGGCAGATTACACGCTCACAAAATCGGAAGCCTCTGCCCTAATCCAGCACGAAATTGGCACGCACGCCCTTACCTATTACAACGGCATCCAGCAGCCCCTCACCCAGCTTTCGCAAGGATTGGCAGATTACGATCCGCTGCAGGAAGGGATGGCCGTGCTTTCGGAGTATTTAATCGGCGGCCTAACGGGCAATAGACTACGCACGCTCGCAGGTCGTGTAATTGCGGGGGAAGCCCTACTGAATGGTGCAAATTTTAAGGAAGTTTTTCACTTGCTTTATTCAAAGAACGGTTTTTCAAAAGAACCCGCCTTCAATATTACCTCGCGAATATTTCAGGGTGGCGGCTTTTTAAAGGATATAATCTATTTAAAAGGTTTGGTGGAACTTAAGGAGTATTTGATGCAGGGTGGCGATCTGGAATTTTTGCTCGCTGGAAAATTCGCCCTAAAACATGTACCGATGATAAAGGATCTGACAGAAAGAAAATTGCTGAAACCGCCCACCCTAAAGCCCAGATATTTAAACACGGCAAACTATAAGGACCGAATGAAAAAGGTGCGGGAGGGAATTTCACTTTCCGAAATGGTTTAAAAAATTGCACCCTAAAACGAAAAATATAACCAAAGCGAAATCCAGAACCCTGCGGTTTCCTTTACAACAAAAAGAAAAATGAAAATATGTTTTGTAATAAGCGACATTAAAACTGAGGCCTGCGGGACCACAGTCGTAATCTTGAAAAAGGCACACGAACGCGGCCACGAAGTATTTGTAATGAGCGTTGGTGATTTCATCTTCCATCGTGACAAAAATATAAGCCTGCGCTGCAAGAAAATTCCAGCCTCGGTAAAAGGCGATAAGGTAGAGGAATTTTGGGAACAGGTCCAGGACGACAAACTTAAACCAAAAGCGATACCCAGTACCGATATGGACATTCTCTTTCTTCGGAACAACCCAACCGAAGAAAGTTCAGACAGACATTGGGCCGAGCACAGTGGAATTGCCTTTGCAAGAATGATCCAGCAATCGGGGGTTTTGGTACTCAATGACGCCTTTGCAATGAGCCACGCCTTTATCGATAAACTTTATTTTGAAGAGTTACCGGCAGAGATTAAACCCAATAGTTTGATTACCCGCAACAAGGAAGATCTATTGAAATTCTGGGAAAAGAACGGAAAAAAAATGGTACTGAAACCTTTGGAAGGTAGTGGCGGCCAAGATGTCTATTTAATTGACAAGGATAAGAAAAACCTCAACCAGATTGTTGAAACCCTTACCGTAAAAGGATATATAATTGCGCAGGAATTTTTACCTGAAGTAAGTAAGGGAGATGTCCGCATCATTCTTATGAACGGAAAAATTTTAGAGGAAGACGGGCAGAAAGCCGTTATAAGACGGGTGAGTTCAGACAAAAGCGAATTCCGCAGCAACCTCTCGCTGGGAGCGAAGGCAAAAAAGACAAAACTTACCCCGGAAATGGAGCACATTGTTGCGCTTACCGCCCCAAAATTGATACGGGACGGGCTTTTCTTTGTCGGTTTGGATATCGTGGATGATAAACTGATAGAGATAAACGTACTGAGCCCAGGAGGTTTGGACTACTGCGAAGACATTGGTCTTCCCGCATTTACGGATACCGTAATTGACGCCTTGGAGCGCAAAATGGAATATCTGAAATATTATAAAAACAGTTTGAGCAACAGGGTTTTGGCAACCATGGACTAATCGTTATTAAAAAAACCAATTTAAAATTTAGATGAACCATATACCAAGAATTATAGGAACCTATGATAGTGGAGAAAAAGGGCCATTGCTCTTTATAACTGGGGGCGTCCATGGAAATGAACCTAGTGGCATTGTCGCGCTATTAAAGATTTTTAAAATTTTAAAAGCCCAAAAACCAAACATAAGAGGAAAGGTAGTGGGTGTTTCGGGAAATAAAGAAGCATTGTATCAAGGCGTCCGCTATATTGACGAGGATTTAAACAGAACCTGGACCAAGGAGAACATTGCCTCGAGAAAAATAGATTCGCACGAAAAAAAGGAAATGTTTGAAATAATTGATGTTTTGGAAAAATTTCCAAAGAAGGATTTTACAAAGCGTTATTTTTTAGACTGCCACACTACCTCATCTGCCAGCGAGCCTTATATTTCGGTACAGGATGTGAACGATAACGATGGGTGGGCGCACCAATTTCCCACCTACATCATCCGCGGCTTTTCAGATATTGTGTTAGGCTGTATAGACCATTTCGAAAGTAGAATTGGTATGACAGGTTTTGTTTTTGAAGGAGGACAACACGAGAGTAAAATTTCAGAAAAAAATCACGAAGGAATTATATGGCTGGCACTCCAAAACGCTTGCGGGTTGGATTTGGATTCTTTGGAAACCTACCCTGAGGCAGCGAAAATGCTGGAAGCGAAAAGAAAAAATCGCAAGACATTTGAAATAACATACCGCCACGGAATCAATAAGGACGATGAATTTAAAATGGAACCCGGATACAGCAATTTTCAGCCCATAAACAAAGGTGAATTATTGGCATATGAAAACGGTGAGCCAGTCCATAGCAGATGGGATGCCTATATCTTTATGCCGCTCTATCAAAGCCAGGGCAACGATGGCTTTTTTATAGTTGAGGAAGTTTAGGAGGCGCCCTGAACTATTTTTGTTAAAAAATTTTTCAATAAAATTGAATCGGGGTTAAAGATTGCCAAATAGTTGCCCTAGGCCCTAGAGGCTTTGTATATTGTTATTATGGAAAAAATATTAGTAGCAGGTGCACACGGCACCACAGGTAAAAAGATAATTTCAATTTTAAAAGAATCCAATACATACAAACCCGTTGCGATGGTCCGGAAGGAAGAACAGATATCGCATTTTCAGAACAATGGCGTGGAAACTATTCTGGCCGATTTGGAAAAAGACGTAAGCGAAACTACTAACGGCATAGACCGAGTAATTTTTGCCGCAGGTTCCGGAGGGAAAAAAGTAAAAGAAGTAGATCAGGAAGGCGCCAAAAAACTGATGGACGCCGCAAAGAACAAAGGGGTGAAAAAATTTGTAATGCTCAGCTCCATGGGTGCGGACAAACCTGAAGAGGCAGATGAAATACAAGAATATTTAAGAGCCAAGCACAACGCCGATGAATATTTAAAACAATCTGGCGTTCAGTATACCATTGTACGTCCCGGAGCCTTGACCAATAACGATGGAAAAGGAAAAATTAAATTAGAGAACAAATTAAATCAACGCGGTGAAATTTCAAGGCGCGATGTAGCCGAAACCTTGGTTGGGGCTTTGGATAGTTCGATAGCAAAGAATAAAACCTTTGAAATTCTAGAAGGTGACACTTACATTAAGGCTGCGCTGGAAAAAGCTTAAGATTCCCTGTATAATTCCCAATAAATTAGAGCACGTAAATGAAAATTGGCGTGCTTTTTTTGTGTGAAATATTCCGCGAAATTATTCAGATTTCCAAAGCAGTTTCTGCGCGGTGCCGTGATCGCCCAAGTGATAAACGCTCAGCGATTCGGCCTTAAATGGAATGGGCTTGAAAACTTGAGTTGCCAAGCTGTCCAAAAGTTTTGTTGGCGCTACGCCCAGACTGATGTGCGGGTCAAAGTTTTCAAAACTGTGTTTTTCTACAAATTCTGGAACGTAGGTTAAGGTAGATTCGCCAATGGGGCTGCCGTCAGGGTTTTGCACAAAGGATTTTTCAGAACCGTTTTTCACTATGTATGGTCTTACCAATTCTATGACCTTTTGGTGGAGCTTCAATAACTGTTCGTTTTTTTCCACGGCAATCATTGAAAAGCTTTCCGCTTTGTCTTTGTAATAAAAAAGGCTTTCTGCTTTTAAGGAATCATTTTTTATTGTTTTGAAAAGCCCCTCTAGAGCACCGTTCACTTTCGGCAGATCTTCCTCTTTAATAAAACTTTGTAAGAGAGTGATGTGCGGCACATGGTTTTTATCAAGTTTTATGGTTTCGGGATTACTTTGATTTATTAGGGAATTAAGCTGAAGTGACTGTGCATACATCTCTTCCGAAGGAATTAAGAGTACATCAATTGCGATTATGTTTTGCTTTTTTGGCGCACACGAGAAAAATGTGAAACCAAAAAACAGGAAAGAAAGAAGCATATTATTTTTCATAAAGTAAATTAAAATTTCAAAAACCACCGCATCAACTTCAATCGAAACGGTGTGTGTGGATAATATCGAATTGAAGGATCCAGCCAAGTGGGTTTGTCCATCACGCTTTTATAATGGGTAAAGGCTTTGAAGCCGGCTTCTCCATGATAGTTGCCGATACCGCTTTGGCCCACGCCGCCAAAAGGCAGGTTCGAATTGCTGATGTGCATTACCGTTTCATTAATTGCGCCGCCTCCAAAGGAAATCTCTTTTAATACTTTCTTCTTTATGGAACTACTTTTTGTGAAGAGATAACAAGACAACGGTTTGGGAAGACTATTCACTTTAGCAATAGCCTCTTCAATAGTTTTATAAGTTATTACGGGCAGGATGGGGCCAAAAATTTCCTCTTGCATCACCGCATCATCCATAGTTACATTTTGCATTATGGTGGGCTGAATGTAGCGGGTTTCTTTGTGGGTTTGGCCGCCATAATATATTTTTTCAGGATTGAGCATTTTGGTAAGCCGCTCAAAATTATCGTTATTGATTATTTGAAGGTAATTGTCATTTTCAAAAGCAAAGTGCTGGCTTATTATTTCCTCTTTAGCCCGTTCGAGAAATTTTTGTTCGATGCTTTTGTGAACGAGGACATAGTCCGGAGCAATACAGGTTTGGCCTGCGTTCAGAAATTTCCCCCATACCAGTCGTCTTACCGAAACTTTCAGATTGCAACTTTCAGTAACAATTGCAGGACTTTTACCACCTAACTCTAAAGTTACGGGCGTGAGGTTTTCTGCGGCGGCCTTGTAAACGATCTTGCCAACTCTGGTGCTGCCGGTAAAAAATATTTTATCAAATTTTTGTTTTAACAACTCTTGGGTCTCTTCTACCCCACCCTCAACCACGGTGAAATATGCCGGATCAAAATTTTCCTTTACAATTTTCGCCATAGCGGCGGCAGTGTTTGAGGGGAGTTCGCTGGGTTTTAATATTATTGTATTTCCAGCGGCTATTGCTGCAATAACCGGAGCGAAGGAAAGTTGGTATGGGTAATTCCAAGCGCCAATTACAAGACTCACACCCAAAGGCTCCGGGATGATATAACTGGAAGCGGGAAAGTTTAGAATCCCTGTAGAATCGGGCTTGGTGTGCGTCCATTTAAAAATATTGCTCCGTGCTTCCTTAATATCCTTGTAAAGCAGGGAAAGCTCCGTAGTGTAATTATCAAACTCCGACTTTTTGAAATCGTTGTAAATGGCTTCGTGAAGCAGGGACTCATTTTTTTGTAATGCCTGCTGAAGAATTTTTAATTGCTTTCTTCTAAAGTGAAGATTTTTGGTGGCGTGGGTGTTGAAAAAATTGCGTTGGGCGATAATAATTTCTTTCATAGAATCAATTTTCACTAAAAATACTTTTAATGAAATTGATTGAAGTTAAAAAAAGTAGAAAAATTATTACTTCTCCCTATTCAAAATCTTGTATTCCTCATAACAGCCGCTGATGGCATCGAGAATCTGCAGATCGTTTGCCGTGCGGATAAAATCTTTGGAATAGCTGCATTTGTTGAGTATTTCATCTATATCCACACGTTCCAACTGCAGAACAGCCATAAGCGTTTCACGGTCGAATTTACTTTGCAAAAGGTTCCGGATTTCGTCATCTTCCTTCATTTGGCGTAGCTTGCGCATCTGTTTCGGTCGTTTTCCGAAGACGTTATAGAGAAAATCAGCAGGATTGAAAATAGAACTTAACACCTTACTTACCGCCCCCGGCTGGTTGCTTCCGCCTTCATACCCTGTATTTAGACCTGAAATTCGGTAGCGGTAATTATCGTAAATAGGGATTAGTTTTGCGTCAATCTCTACATAACCTGTAAGTTGAACCGGCTTTACTACTACTTCTTCGAGGGCGATGCCCAGCTCGGTCATTTTTACCTTTATATCGCCAAACCTAAGCCAGTCATTGGTCACCCGAACGCGCAGCGACTTGAAACCGAGGTACGAAAAATATAGCGTGTCATTAACGGCAGCCCTTATGGCAAACTCTCCTTTTTCGTTGGTAGTGGTACCTATAACCTGGTTGAGGTTCACGATATTTACGTTTTCCAAAAGATTATCGTTGGCATCGTTCATCACGGTACCTTTGATTATCGTATTTTCCTGGGCAAAGGAAATTGCGGCAACAAAAAAGAGGGCAAAAAGTAGGATGTGTTTTTTCATATAGTGAATTAATATACGGAAAAATTTCACTGGGAGGAAATGTTCCGCTCTTTTTCAATTTTAGCTTTTAGATTTTCTTTTACCCCGCCAAACCATTCATCCTTTAAAATACTCAGCACGATGCTGTCCCTTCTTCCTTCGGGTGCGGCGCAATTGTTTCGCAAAATGCCTTCCACGGTGCAACCAATACTTTTCATTGCCGAAATGCTCCGGGCGTTTTTGGCATCGGCGCGAAACTCCACCCGGTCAAGATCTAATGTTTCAAAAGCAAATTGGAGCAATAGCATTTTGCATTGCTTGTTGAGCCCTGTGCCCTGAAATTTCTTGCCATACCAGGTATAACCGAGTTGAACTGTATTGTGTGTTTGCTGATAGTCGTAAAATCGGGTGCTGCCGGCCACCTCTCCGGTGCGTTTATCAAAAACAAGAAAGGGATAGGCGGTTTCTTGCGTTCTGCCAAAAATGGCGGCATCAATATAAGTTTTTAAATTTTCCAGACCATTGGCTGGTTGTAGGGAGTAGTTCCAAATTTCGGGTTCCTGCTCGGAAAAGGGAAGCAGTAAATCCAAGTCTTTATGGTGCAGCGGCCTGAGCCGCACACGGTCGTTTTCCAGTATGTATTCCTGCAGAAAGTTGAAGGTTTGCATAAACTTTAAAAAAAACGGGCCTCGATTAAAGGCCCGTAAATATACTTATATAGACGTTAAAGTGGTGCTAAAGTTTAATTATTCAGAATTATCCTTTTCTTCGGCGTCTTCCGCCTGTGCCTTTTGCATCTGGGCGCGGGGCTCCCCTTCGGCTTTTACCTTTGAATTTTGGCTTGTCGCCGCCACCTTCAAAACCGCCACTGCGCTTTTTGAATCCTCCTTTTCTTCCGCCGCCATCGCCACGGTCGTTTCTGTCGCCTCTTCTTTTGCCGCGATCGCGACCACCGCCACCGCCTTTGCCTTTACTGCGGCCAGTATCTTTGGAAATTTCAATATTTATCTGGCGGCCATCAAGTTTGAAATCATTGAAAATGCCCATTACCAATTCCTGATGTGTGGTATCGGTATTGAAAAAAGAGAAACTGTCCTTTACGTCAACTTTATAAACATCGTCTTTGCCCAATTGAAGCAAGTCGCGGAGGAAATCCTTTAGGCTCATCCAATCGAAATCGTCTTTTGAACCTATGTTGATGAAATAGCGGGTACTGTCCTTTGCGTCTTCATCAGAAAAATTGCGTTCCCCAGAAATATTGAGGTCTTTACTGTTTTTGTAATAATTCAAGAAACGTGTAAACTCTACGGAAAACACTTTTTTGATGAGCTCTTCCTTTGAAAAATCTGCCAATACCTCGTTTATATTCGGAAGATAGGCGTTTATTTCAGGGTTTATTTTCGCGTCCTTTATACTGTTTGCCAAGTGGAACATTTGTACTTCGCAGATTTCCATTCCCGAAGGTATTTCCTTGGCAATGAATTTCTTTTGGATCATTTTTTCAATCGTGTGAATTTTTCGCACTTCACTTTTTGAAACGATCACCATGGAAATACCCGTCTTTCCAGCGCGTCCGGTACGGCCACTACGGTGGGTATAGGTTTCTATTTCGTCTGGCAGTTGATAATTTATTACGTGGGTAATATCATCCACGTCAATGCCCCGGGCGGCAACATCGGTTGCTACCAGCATTTGTATTTGGCGATTTCGGAACGACTTCATTACCGTATCGCGTTGACTCTGGCTCAAATCGCCGTGAATGGCCGCGGCGTTGTAACCGTCTTCAATAAGCTGCTCGGCAACTTTTTGGGTGTCGCGTTTTGTTCTACAGAAAATCACGGAAAAGATTTCCGGATTTGCATCTGCCAAACGCTTCAAGGCATTGTAGCGATCGCGGGCGTTTACCAGATAATATTCGTGCGAAACTTGGTCGGAACCAACGTTTTTGGTGCCCACGGTAATTTCCACGGGCGTGTGCATAAATTTCTTTGCGATCGTGGAAACCTCCTTCGGCATCGTTGCGCTGAAAAGCCAAGTGCTTTTTTCCTTTGGCGAGTGCGAAAGTATTTCGGTAATGTCCTCGTAAAAGCCCATATTGAGCATTTCGTCGGCTTCATCGAGCACGCAGTATTCTATTTTTGAAATATCAATCAGGCCACGACCTATCATATCTTTCATTCGGCCCGGGGTTGCCACGATAATCTGTGAACCCTTTTTAATTTGGCGCGCCTGATCGGTAATGCTTGCCCCACCATAAACGGCGGTAACGTTAAGGCCCGGCATATACTTGCCGTAGGCAATCATTTCATTTGTAATCTGAAGGCACAGTTCGCGGGTGGGCGAAAGGATAAGGCCTTGGGTAGTGCGACTGTTTACGTCAATTTTTTGCAACATGGGGAAACCAAATGCTGCGGTTTTACCGGTTCCTGTCTGGGCCAGGGAAACCATGTCGGTCTCGCGGTCCAAAAGGATTGGGATTGCTTTTTCTTGTACTTCCGAAGGGGTTTCAAAACCCATGTCGGCGATGGCTTTTAGAAGATTTTCTTCCAAGCCGAGTGCTTTAAATGCTGTCATTTTATGTATTAAAATTTTTATATGTGTGCTAATGGGAAGCTACTGGACATATAAAAAACGGACAGCTTCACTATAACACTCCTCACCCTGAGGATTTTTCCTGAAAACCAAAAGCTTCTGGCGATTGATTTTTTTCAAGGGCGCAAAAGTAGTTTAAAGTTTTTAGTTTACGGCATCCGTTGGCAATTTTTTTTTCAGAAGCAGAAAACTCTCTTCAAACCAGTAAATTGCATCTCAGTAATTATTAATTAAAAAAGATTAAAATAAATTCCGCTACATAACTTTTGTATTTCTATTTTTGAAAAATATTATTCAAGCACAATTATGATCAAACGTTTACTACTACTAGGGATTTTTCTAAACTCATTTTTGGCCATTTCCCAAACTTTTGAATTTGGCCCATTAATTCAATATCACCGTTCAGCTTTTATTTTTGAAGATAGATCCAAAATAATTGTAGGAGACAACGATATAGATTACGGCAACAAAACAACTGAGAGTGACAGTCATTTTGCCTTTGGTGGTTATGCGGCCTATTATACAGAAAACACTTTCTCGTATGCGGCAGATCTATTTTATGTTGCTACCTCCTCTCCAAATTATGGCGATAATACTTTTCATAGCATCAATTTAATTCCAACTGTAGGCGCAGAAATTGGTAATTCTCACTTGCATTTCAATTTAGGAATCGGGGTTGGATTTATGTTGAATAAACCGTCTTTTGATAATGTAAAGGACGTTCAACCAAAAAATTACAGCGCCATAGATGGTCTTGTGAAATTGGCAATTCAATATAGAATTAAAGAAATATTGAGCATTGACGGCGGCGTGCTGTACGGGGTAAGCAAAGTAGTTGACGAACAACGCCGATTCCATTTTTATATAGGTACTCGCGTACCTCTGAATTTGATTCTAAATTAAGTATTTTATCATCAATTACAGATTTTAAGACTTTATAGATTTTATACTGAAAACTGCGACTGAATACGGCGACTGAAAACTTATTTCGAAAGATAATCAATCAACTGCCGCATCGCCTTTCCGCGGTGGCCTATTTCACTTTTTTGGGTGAGGGTCATCTCTGCAAAGGTTTTATCGTATCCTTTGGGTTGAAAGATTGGGTCGTAACCAAAGCCTGAATCGCCACGGGGTTCTTTGATTATTTCACCTTCGCAGATTCCGAGAAACATAATTTCTTCGTGTTCCATATTCAAGGCAATTGCCGTTTTGAATCTTGCCAAGCGGTCTTCTTTGCCTTCCAAATTTTTCAGCAATTTTTTAATATTCGCGGTTGAATCGTGCGAAACTCCCGCATAACGGGCGCTGTAAACGCCGGGTTCGTTGTTTAGGGCTTTTACCTCCAGCCCTGTATCATCCGCAAAGCAGTTTAAATTGTATTTATTGCGAACGTAATTCGCCTTTAAAATTGCGTTGCCCTCAATGGTGTCTGCCGTTTCGGCAATGTCTTCATCGCAACCAATATCGTTTAAACTGAGCAATTCAATATGGTGCGGAAGCATGGCTTTTACTTCGGTGAATTTGTTTTGGTTGTGGGTGGCGAAGACGAGTTTCATTTTAGATGTGAGATTTTAGACGTGAGACGTGAGATGAAATATCTTGAATTTTGAATATTTCATTTTGAATTTTTATTTGTTATTTGGGGCTTGTGATTCGGGATTTTCAAGATAATATCTTTCAATTATCTCTTCCGAAGCCTTGATGGTCTTTTTCATCCAATCCATTTCAATTTCCAATTTTTCGGCTTCGGAAAGTTGCCAGTTTACTTTGCTCTGCTTCATTTTTGAAACCACGCTTTGCAAAATAATCGCTGCGGAAACCGAGATGTTCAAACTCTCCGTAAACCCGTACATAGGGATTTTTAGAAAACCATCGGCGGCGTTCATTACCGTATCGCTCAATCCGTCGCTCTCTTTTCCGAAGAAAAAGGCGCTCTTTTTTGAAACGTCAAATTCGTGCAACAAAGTCGAAGCATCGTGGGGCGTGGTGGCAATAATTTGATAGCCCGAATCCCTAAGATTTTTAATACAATCGGTGATGGAGTGGTACCGCTTCAGACTTACCCATTTCTGCGCGCCCATGGCAATTTCCTTATCCACGCGCTTTCCGAGGCGTTCTTCCACGACGTGCAAATCCTGAATGCCAAAAACATCGCAGGTACGCATTACCGCGCTGGTGTTGTGGAGCTGGTACACGTCTTCGGTTGCCACGGTGAAATGACGCGTACGTTCAGAGAGCACTTTTTTGAACAAGGCTGTTCTACGTTCGGTAAGATAGGTTTGTAAATATTGAAACAATGCTAAGTCCAAAGTGGAAAAGATTTTTGGTTTAAAAATATCAATTTTCAATTTCGATTTTGCTAAGATAAAAGTTATTGGTTTAATAGTTTCTTTCTAAAAACCGCAATTTTAAATAACTTAGTAATTCAATAATCAATTATGAAAATAGCAGTATTGACTGGCGCAGGTGTGAGCGCAGAAAGTGGCATAAAAACATTTCGGGACAGTGATGGGCTCTGGGAAGGTCACGATGTTATGGAAGTAGCCTCACCCGAAGGTTTTGAGAGAAACCCAAAAGTGGTATTGGATTTTTACAACCAACGCCGAAAACAATTGTTGACCGTAAAACCAAATGCAGCTCATTTTGCTTTGGCTGATTTAGAAAAAAACCATGACGTTACTATAATTACCCAAAACGTTGATGATCTGCACGAACGGGCAGGCAGCACCAATTTAATACATCTTCACGGCGAACTTTTAAAAGTGCGTTCCACTTTTGATGAAGATTTAATTTTAGATTGGAAAGAGGACTTGAACTTGGGAGATTTCTGTGAAAACAATCACCAACTGCGCCCCCACATTGTCTGGTTTGGCGAAATGGTGCCGATGATTGAGGTTGCGGCCGATGTTGTAGCGCGAGCCGATGCGGTTATTATTGTGGGAACTTCGATGCAAGTGTATCCCGCCGCAGGGTTGGTGCAGTATGCCAAACCGGATGCGCATATTTATTTTGTCGATCCCAAACCTTCCATTTCAGAGAGCAAAAGAATTACAGTTTTTGCTGAAAAAGCTTCTATTGGCGTTCCAAAAGTTGTTGAACTTCTAAAATAAAAATTATGTTGCCTGAAGATTTAAAACAAAAATTGATGGAGGTTGACAGCAGTCGAAATAAAAGGCAGGAGGTTGCCTTTTGGATTACCAAAAAACCCCATTATGTTCGGGAAACACTGCAATGGTGCTTTACTGAGGATAGTGAACTTTTGGTCCAATCTGCTTGGGTGTTGGAGATTATTTGTGAATACAAAGCAAAAAACTTCTTTAAATACATGCACCTGTTTTTTGAAAAACTGCCCACAATTAAAAATGATTCGGCATTGCGCTCCTGCGCAAAAATTTGCGAAATGCTTTGCCATTATCATTTTATGAAAGGCTTCGGGATATTTTATGAGGTTTTAAACAAAAATGAAAGAAAAATTATAACAGAGTGCTGCTTTGATTGGCTCATTACCGATCAGAAAGTAGCCTGCCAGGCTCCCGCTATGCAATGCCTCTATTATTTGGGGTGGGATAATGACAAAAAATGGATTTATCCTGAGTTAAAAAACATTCTCATAGAAAATGCGCCGCAAAAAAGTGCAGGATACCAAGCACGCGCCAGGAAAATTCTGAAAAAAATTTCCTGAACCCAAATTCGCCCACTGTTAAAATAAGCCTATGCAATTCTTTGGGCCAACATATTTTTTTTAGCTTTATAAGTCAAGTTTAAAAAAACAATATTATGAATATCAAAGTATTACTTACGCTACTTATTTTAATTCCGCTGACTTTCTCCTGCAAAAACACCAAAGAGCCCGAAGCGGAGCCGATAGTCCCCACTGATACCAAAGCCACGATGGAATACAATGAAAACAGGCTAGATAGCATTCCCGCCAATCGTGAATTTTCCGGCGCTTTTAAAGGAAGCGGAAGCGAGCCTTTTTGGAGCGTTACGCTGGATGCTGATAAAATTCTGTTTGAATCGGCGGATGCAGATCTAAAATCGTTTACCGCACCCCTCACAAATCCTGAAATTTCTGGTAATTCCACAACGTTTACCGCCGACCAAAAAGACGGAATCATAAAAGTGACGCTACTTGAAGAGAAATGCACAGGGGCAATGAACGGTATAGAAATGACACATAAGGTGAAGGTTTCCCTAAAATTAAAGAACGATAAAGATTTCAGAAATTTTGAAGGTTGTGGTGCTTATGAAGAATGGAAGTAAAAATTTATCAATATGACCCAGGTAGAAACCTATATTGATTCATTCCCATTAAATACTAAAGAAAAGCTTTGCAAATTAAGGATGATGATAAAAGAATGGGTGCCAATGGCCGAAGAAACCATCAGTTATGGGATGCCCGCGTTCAAACTCCACGGAAAATCTTTGGTATATTTTGCTGGCTATAAAAACCATATCGGATTTTACGCGCTTCCTTCTGGGAATGATGCTTTTCAAAAAGAACTTTCAAACTATAAAACCGGCAAGGGTTCTATACAGTTTCCCCTTTCGGAGGAATTACCGTGGCAATTGATTGAAAAGATTGTAAAATATAGAAAAACCGAAGTGGAATCCAATAAAAAATCGCCATAGAACCGTAAGCGCTATGGCGATTTTTGATACTTGTTTTTTTAAGCCGTATCCCTTGGCTGATGTTTTTCCTTTCTTTCCTTTTCCTGATAATTAATATCCTTTCCTTGCGTGGCACTCTTGTTTATAGCCTGCTCTTTTTTACTTTGTTTTTCCTTTTCCAAATTTTTTTCGTTCTTTTCCATAATTTCTATATTTTTTGTTGAAGTGATAAATTACACAACAATTGGCAGGCAATCAAATTTTTAGAACGGAATTAACACTTAGCGTCCCACGTCCTCCAGCAGCCAATCCTCTATTTCCACATCATCGTCCTTTGTGTGGAGCACCGCAATATCACCGGTACATTCAAAGATTACCGCTCTTACTTGTGAGAGTTCAAGTACATTTGCCTCCCGCAATTTGGAGCGAAGATCGGCTTCAGTGACGCGGGCCTTTTTCAAATTTTCGTGAAGTATCTCTTCCCCGTCCATCAAAAGCATCGGTTGGTTGTCTATTAGTTTCTGAACAATGCTAAAACGTCTCAGCATCGCTACCGAAATCTGTAGCAAATATACCGCAGCCAGACCCACAGCGCCCTGCAATAAGCTAACGGACTTGGACAAGATGGTCGTGGCGATTACGGACCCTATTGCAACCGTCATAGCAAAGTCAAAACTGCTCATTTTTGAAAAACTTCGTTTGCCAGCCAGTCGGGTAAATAGAATTGTGGCGATGTAAATTCCGATTGCCGTTAAAACAATAGCAATCAGGGAGGCGGTGGATGCTTCAAACCATTTTATCATTTTGGTAATTTTTTTTAATTAAAAGTATTTATTTATCTGTTGAATTTATAATATTCCAAATAAGGATGGGGCGTTTTATTGATGGAATGCACAATTGCGTCCATTCCCATAACGCTGAAGGTAATGCCATTTCCGCCAAAACCTAATATATAATGTTCATTCTTTTTAGGCTCCGGTTTTCCGAAATATGGCAGACCATCCTTTGTCTCTCCAAATGTGCCTGCCCAAGAGTAATCCATCACAAAAGGGATGTCCGGGAAACATTTATTAAAACTTTTTACAAGTTCTTTCTCCTTTTTGGGAAGCAGGGCATCGCGCCGTGCAGCATTTTTGAACTCGCGGTCGCCACCACCCATTACAATCCGCCCGTCGTCGGTACTTCTGAAATATAAATAAGGGGAATCTGTATTCCAATAAATTCTCTTTTCAAAAGCTTTCGGAATTTTTTCAAAGGCTTCCGATGCCAGGGCAAAGGTGCTTTTCAAATCCACAATATCTTCCTTGAGCGTTTCGGTACTTTCGTAGCCGGTGCAATGCACCACATCAGCTACTTCAATAGAAAAGCCAGTCTTCGTTTTGGCAATTACTTTGTCGTCTTTATATTTTATTTCCTCAATTTCGGTTCGGTCGTAAATTTTCAAACCTTTATCTGTGCAATATTCCAAGAGTGCATTTGCCAGTTTGTACACATCCATCACGGCTCCGGATTTTGATTCAATGGCGGCATACGCTTTCAGCCCCAATTTTTCCAATTCATCCTTTGTAAGCCATTTCACTTTAAAACCGTGATTTTTTCTTGCTTCAAATTCATCTTTTAGAAAAGGGATATCCTTTTTAGAGGATACAAAATAAACGCTGTATCTTTCCTCAAAACCGCAATCTACCTTTATTGCGCTTATGATTTTTTTCAAATCGGTTATGGCCTTTTCACAATTTTGATAACTTGAAACCGCACAAGTTAGGCCCACCTGCTCTATCAGTTTATGCAAGGGCACGTCAATTTCATATTGCAACATACTGGTACTCGCGGCGGTGCTGCCATTACAGACGTCCCTGCGGTCTACCATAATCACTTTTTTTCCTTCCTCAATAAGTTTATAGGCCATTAGCGCTCCCGTAATTCCGGCACCAATAATTAAAATTTCTGAAGAAATAGACTCCTTAAGCGAAGGATAGCTCTGCGGCAAGGCATTGCGGATAAGCCAAAATGGCTCGTTAGAACGTACGTCCATAATTTTTTATTGAAAGTTAGGCATTATGCGCATTCCTACCCTTTGCTTTAGTATTTATTTATAATTCGGAAAAGAAACAAACATTCTTAAAAAAGATTAACAACTTTCGTTAAACACTTCTCAATTGTGAAAATGATAAGAGACAGGCCCCGCGAAGAAAGGTATCTTTAGTAAAAATTTAAAACGAAAAACTATGAAAACTACACACGAAAAAGCAAAGGAGCACAACCACGATAAGCTGGTTGATAATTTACAGGAGCTTTTGGAAAAAAATTATGACGCCGAGAAAGGTTTTACCAAGGCAATGAAAGATGCCAAAGGCAACAACTTGAAGAAATTTTTACAGCAACAGGCAGCACAGCGCAGCAGATTTGCTACGGAGCTGGACCAACAAATCCGCAACTTAAACGAAGAACCAAAAGACAGCGGAAGCTTTACCGGCGACCTGCACAGAACTTGGATAGACATTAAAAGTGCAATTGCCGGAAATACAGACGAAGCGGTACTCGAGGAGTGCATTCGCGGCGAAAAGGCAAGTTGGGAAGAATATGAGGAAAAATTAAAGGAAAACGCTTTTCCTCCAAATATTTCCAGTGTACTGCAGAAGCAAGCGTCTGAAATACACTCGACTCTAAATCAAGTAAAAACGTTGGAAGACCTTGCAGATGATTAAAAATCATTGAATTGCTCGAAGAAGAAAAAGAATAAAAAAGCCCTGTGAATTAAAATTCACAGGGCTTTTCAACTTAACAATATGTGCAAAATTTAGTTTTTCACAAACCTTTGCTGGTAACAACACTACTTCCATCCATTATAGTAAGATTGTAAACGCCTTTCTCAAGATTGTTTACGTCTATTGAATCACTGAAAGCACTTTCTGAAACAACACGTCCCAACATATCCGTTATGGCTACGGAATGATTATTTAAATCAATTCCGGGAGCACTAATGTTGATACGTTCGGTGGCGGGATTTGGGTAAATTGCAAATACAGAAGCATTAAATTCAGATACGCTTAACGGCACAGATGGCAATTCCAGCAGATTACCACCTGCAGGACTCGCTACGAATAATCCAAATGCCGGTCCGTCTGAGTTCTGTGTTGGGTCCAAAAAACCAGAAGCCAAAACGGTCAGAGCTGCACCGTCCAGGCTTAGTGTCGCCAATGGTGCTTGGTAACGGGCAACTGTTACTGCCCCAGTTTCATCAGTAATATCCAAAATATAATCAGCTGTAGGCAACTCTAGATATCCTTGAAATTCAGAATAGGAAATATCGTCCACAATGGTACCCGCACCAATACCGGTTTCCACAACATCTACCGTAGGAGCATCTGTAGATCCGTGGTGTACAAGCACATCAACATTGGCAGGATCTGCAGCCATTTCCCGCGCCATTGGAAAAACTTGCAAACTGAGTGGCGGAGCAGGGCTATAACCTGTTGGGCTAACTATTCCGTCGGCTACGACGATATACTTTTCATTGGCTGTAAGGGTAACGGGAACGGTCAGTAAGACATCTCCAACGCCGGTACTATTGCCAGGAGCAATCCCGATGTTTATTTCAACCCCCGCAGGAAGGTCCAAAAATGGCGTTGCGGTTCTAAAGGCGAAATCGTTTAATGCCAAATCAGAGTTTATATAGACATCTACTTCTGCTGCAGCCGCATCGGCTGAGTTGTGTATCACTTGTACACGGGCTGTTTGGGCAAACGAATTGCCGGTAAATAGGACAATTGCAAAAATTAGTAATACTTTTTTCATAATATATAGTTTTTAGTTCGGTGCTAAACTAATAAATAATATATTTTGTTTAATCTTTTTTCTGAAATGTTTAACAAAATGATTTTAAATATTGATTTACAACAATTTATGTCATACGACAAAAATTAAAATTTTTAATAAAATCATCTCGAAACTTCAACCAAGCATAATGAAAAAAGCTCCCAACTTATGGTTGAGAGCTTCCTAATAATCAATATTTTAAAAAATCTATGAAACGGGAATACCAGCGTTTTTAATAGCCGCAAAGCCGCCGGCTACGTTCACTACATTGTGAATGCCCCTACTTTTTAAGATGGAAGCGGCAACTACGGAGCGATAGCCGCCCGCACAATAGAGATAGCACTTACCGTTATCGGGAAATGCACTTACATAATTATTTAAAAACCCCAATGGCGCGTGGGCCGCGCAAGAAATGCGACCATTGGCGTACTCCCCGTCATTGCGGACGTCAAATACCGGAATATTGTTTTCCAACTTTTCCTTGAATGTTTCCGCATCAACAGAGTCTAAGGTATCTACTTCTTTACCAGCTTCTTTCCAGGCGTCTATGCCTCCCTGCAAATAACCCAGCGTCCTGTCAAAACCTACTCTTGACAATCTGGTAACAGCCTCCTCTTCCCTTCCCGGAGGAACTACCAACAATATTTTTTGTTCCACATCTGCGAGCAACGCTCCCACCCAAGGTGCAAAACCTCCATCCAGTCCAATAAAAATGGAGCGTGGAATGTGGCCATCAATAAAGTCAATCTGATTGCGGACATCCAAAACCACAGCGCTGGTGTCATTGGCCATTCTTTCAAAAGCCTCAGGGTCCAAAGGCGTTGTTCCCTGTGCAATTACGTCATCAAAAGCGGTATAGCCTTCTCTGTTCATTTTTACGTTCATGGGAAAATACAACGGTGGCGGGGCCAAGCCATCGGTAACTTCCTTTATAAATTCCTCTCGTGTCATATCGGCGCGTAGGGCATAGTTCATTTTCTTTTGATTGCCCAAAGTGTCCACGGTTTCCTTCATCATATTCTTTCCGCAGGCAGAACCGGCGCCGTGTGCCGGATATACAATTACGTCATCCGCCAAAGGCATGATTTTATTGCGAAGACTATCAAACAAAATCCCCGCAAGGTCTTCCTGTGTTATTTCATTTCCTTTTTGGGCAAGGTCCGGACGGCCCACATCTCCCAGAAAAAGTGTGTCGCCACTAAAAATAGCGTAATCCTTTCCGTTTTCATCCTTCAGCAAATACGTGGTGCTTTCCATAGTGTGCCCAGGCGTGTGGAGGGCGGTAATGGTTACCTTTCCCAATTTGTAAACCTCTTCGTCCTTGGCCAAAATTGCATCGAAGGACGGATTGGCATGGGGGCCATAGACGATAGGCGCACCGGTTTGCTGGGAAAGCGATAAGTGTCCACTCACAAAATCTGCATGAAAGTGGGTCTCAAATATGTATTTGATTTTTGCATTATCTCTTGCGGCACGTTCCAAGTAAGGCTTGGTTTCTCGCAAAGGGTCTATAATAGCGGCCTCACCGGCACTTTCAATGTAGTAAGCGCCTTGCGATAGGCAACCTGTATAAATTTGTTCAACCTTCATTTTTTCCTTTTTTCACAAATATAAGGATAGTATTTTCCAAATTATAGATGAAAATATCCAAAGTATCATTTTTCACATAAATTTTGCATTATGGCTTAGAACTTATTTTATCTTTACCCGTCAACTTAATAGTGTATAATATGAAAAAAATAATCTTGGTTATGGTTTCGCTGTTTGTCCTTTCCTGCGCTACGGAAAACAAACAAGAAGATGTAGTTCGCGAATTGGCAAAAAAAGATGCCATTGAAAAATTACAGTTGCCCGAGGGCACAAAGTTCAGCGATGAAAATATTGAAGTAACAGAAGCAAAATCCGAATCGGGTACGCTGGGCGTAACCTATCTGGTGAAAGTAACTATAAAGTCGCAAGACCGGGAAGGCAATGAGGTAATAAAAACCCATACCTTCAACTATAAAAAAACAGGAGAAAGTGGTTCAAACGCTTCTGATTACGAACTAACCTCCTTTGAATAATCTTCCATTATTACCTTATGAAAATTCTATTTATTGCTATTTTTTCGGCATTGTCCTTTTCTTGCAATTCCGCCCAGAAAACAATCAATCCCAAAGAAAAAAATGTTGAATATGCCAATTCCATTACCGCGCAGGATTTAAAAAAACACCTGTATATCTATGCCAGTGATGAAATGGAAGGCCGGATGACCGGTACCAAAGGCCAAAAAAAGGCGGCTGAATACATTCGCGATTTTTACAAAAAGGAAGGAATCACCGCTGCTCCGGGAACCACTGATTATTTTCAGGAAATACCCCAGAGCTATTTCGAAGGAAAAAGAGAGCCACGCGCATCAGAAAATGTGATAGCTTATATAAAAGGCTCTGAAAAACCTGAAGAAGTAATAGTAATATCCGCACATTTGGACCACGTAGGCATGGATAAGGATGGCAACGTATTTAACGGAGCCGACGACGATGGCAGCGGCACCGTTGCTGTTATGGAAATTGCCCAAGCCTTTCAAAAAGCTGTAAAAGATGGCAATGGCCCCAAGCGTTCCATTTTGTTTCTTCACGTTACGGGAGAAGAAATCGGCCTTTATGGCTCGCGTTATTATACCGAAAATCCGCTGTTCCCGTTGGAAAACACCGTGTGCAACCTCAATATAGATATGATAGGCAGGATTGACCCCGAAAAAAAGGAGAATCCAAATTACATCTATTTAATAGGAAGCAATAAAATAAGTCAGGAACTGCAGGACATTTCCGCGGAAGTGAATGAGAAATACACCCAATTGGAGCTGGATTACAAATATGACGACCCCGACGACCCGAACCGCTTTTATTACCGAAGTGACCATTATAACTTTGCGAAAAACAACGTTCCCATTATTTTTTACTTCAATGGCGTACACGAAGATTACCACAAAATAACGGACACGCCCGATAAGATAGAGTATGATTTGATGGCCGAGCGCGCGAAGCTCATATTTTTGACCGCTTGGGAAGTCGCCAACCGCGAAAACAGAATTATAATTGATTAAAGAAGGAAATTACAACAATCGATAAACGAAAAAATCCTCCCCAAAAAAGGGAGGATTTTTATTTTCGGGTGGAAGACCGGGTTCGAACCGGCGACCTCCTGAACCACAATCAGGCGCTCTAACCAGCTGAGCTACAACCACCATTTATTGTGCATTAAAACACAACTTTGCTAAGCAGGCGCAAATATAAATCAATTATAACGGTTGCGCAATACTCTTTTAGCAGAAAATTAAATTAAATCGAAAATTGAATTTACCGCAGGATATCGTTCAACAGTGAAACCTTCTCCGAATTCGGTGCCTATCAATCTTCCCAAATCCTGTGCTCTGTATGTTATACTATCCCTAAAATTGGTTGAGGAGATTGGCGTTTCTGGTTCATCGGCTTCCTTTTGGTGAAATTGACTTTTATAGGCAAAAACCGCTTCCAATTTTTTCTCCAAAAAACCCGTTACATCTACAACAAAATCCGGCTCAATGTTTTTCCATTGAATGTAATGGTAAACGTGCTTTGGCCGCCAAGCTTTTTGATGGTTGCTTTCATAAATAGTTTCGATTTTTTGCAAACCACTTAAAAAACAAGCATCGCTGGCAAGTTTACTCGCCTTACCGTGGTCAATGTGCCTATCGTCAATGGCATTGCAAAGCACTACATCGGGCTGATATTTTCTGATTATTTTAATGATTTCAAGCTGCGAGGCAGCATTGTTTACCAAAAAACCATCGGAAAATTCAAGGTTGTGCCGAAACTTAACTCCCAAAATTTTTGCCGCGTCGGCAGCTTCCTTGTCGCGGATTTTAGCGGTGCCACGGGTACCAAGTTCGCCGCGGGTAAGGTCTAAAATTCCTACCGTTTTTCCGTTGCTAATTTCTTTTGCCAAAGTGGCAGCACAACCCAATTCTACATCATCGGGGTGTGCGCCAATGGCGAGTATATCAATCTTCATAAAAAGTTTAAAGTTTATATGTTTATGGGTTTATAAGTCCAAAAAGCTGTCTGCGAGGGCGGCTATCTTTTTAATTTAAACTATATTTTTCTTTGAAACCTTTTCGAAAGCGCCTTCCAAATCGGCAATTATATCTTCCGTTTCCTCAATTCCCACAGAAAAACGCAGCAAGCCATCGCTAATTTTTTGTCGCTTTCGTTCTTCCGCAGAAAGTAGGGCGTGAGATGTTTTTGCAGGCGAAAGAATGGTAGATTCCACGCCCGCCAAGCTCATGGACGGTTTAATCATCTTCAATCCTTTTAAAAATTCATCCACATTCAAATATTCACTTATTTCAAAAGACAGCATTCCCGTGTAACCGCTCATCTGTTTTTTTGCAAGTCCGTGGTCTGGATGGGTTTTCAATCCGGGATAATACACTTTTTCAACCAAGGGGTGGCCGTCGAGCCACTTCGCCATTTTTTTGGCGTTTTTGTTTTGGGCTCTAACGCGGAGTACCATGGTTTTCATGCTTCGCTCCAAAAGCCAAACGGTGTAGTCGCTAAGGCTTCCGCCCAGATTTTTGGCAAGGTTCCAGATTTTTTTTATGTGTTCTTCGCTTGCAGCCACGGCGCCTGCTAAAATATCACTGTGTCCGCCCATATATTTCGTGGCGCTGTGAATCATAATATCTATGCCGAAATCGGCCGGGGTCTGATTTACTGGGGAAGCAAAGGTATTGTCTATCATCGTAATCAGGCCGTGCTGTTTTGCCAATTTTGAAATCATTTCCAAATCGGTAATTCGCATCAGTGGATTGGAAGGGGTTTCCACAAAAAGGACTTTGGTGTTCTTTTGAATTTTTTCAGAAAAATCAGCTTCGGAAAAACCTTCGGCAAAGGAATATTCTATCCCGAATTTATGGAATTCCTCTACCACAAAATTATAAGTGCCTCCGTACAGAGTTTGCGGCAAGACAACGTGGTCGCCTTTTTGCAAAAAGGCCAGCATTGCAGTACTTACGGCGGCCATGCCACTTCCGAAGATTAGCCCCGCCTCACACTTTTCGAGCCTTGCTATTTTCCTGCAAAGCGCTTCCTGATTTGGGGTGTTAAAATAGCGCGGATACCGCTTAACCTCCACATCTTCATACGCATAGCTGCTGGACATAAACAATGGCGAAACTGCGCCCTTGAATTGCTCGTCCTTCACCTCGCCAATGTGGGTGCAGATGGTGTTGAGGCCTAATTTTTCGGATTTCATGATGATTTTTATTTTTTCGATGACTAAGGTATAAATTATATTTTAGACCGTTTGTAATAATGAAGCCGTGCCATTGTTTTTTTCTATATTTATGCAATGAATAAAATTTTTATTTTGCTTCTTGTCTTTACGCTCGGTTTCTCCGCAAATGGTCAAGTTGCCATACCCGGAACCGACCTTAGTATAAAAATGGTAAAAGCGCGAAAAATCGGCGTGCTTTCGGTTCAATTTGGCGGTACCTATCTAATAAACTCGGGAAAGGATAACAAAAGAGTACAAATTCGCCTTAAAGTAAGGTCAGAAAATGGAGAGGAAACACCTTTTGATCCAAACAAGCTTTCCCTTGTGAGCCACGAATATAAAGCTCGCTTCAGTGTTTCAGAGGTTTATTTTGCCACTTTTTTCCGGTCAAAAGGTTTTCAAATGTTGACTACAAATAATACCGAGAAACCAATTTTTGCAAAGTATGATCCCTCCGTTCCGAATACTTTTGATGATTTTTCGATGACGGGTTTTAAGGATTGCCCCATAGATCTTAATTTTGGAACCAATAGAAAACCGATAACCCACACCATCTATTTCCGTCCAAACACCATTGACAAAAATGTACTCGATGTATTTTTTGTAGTTCCAAATGGATTGACCAGTGGGGAGATATACTTTGGCAACACTTTAATTTCAGAAATAAATATACGTCCATGAAACTACTGCTCACCCACATAAAAGAATTGCTCCAAGTGCGCGAAAACTGTCCTGAAAAGTTAAGCGGAAAAGAAATGAAGAAACTCCCAACCCTCAAAAACGCTTGGATTTTTATAAACCACGGCGTGATAGAAGATTACGGAACTATGGATAAAATGGGGCCGCACCAAGGTTTTAAGACGTTGGATTGCAGCGGAAAAATAGTGATGCCCGCTTGGTGCGACAGCCACAGCCATATTGTTTACGCCGGCAATCGGGAGCAGGAATTTGTGGACAGAATCAACGGTTTGAGCTATCAGGAAATCGCCGAAAAAGGCGGTGGAATCGTGAACAGCGCAAAAAAACTGCAAAAAACCTCGGAAGAGGATTTGTACCATCAATCTGCGGCGCGACTTGAAGAAGTGATGCGGCTCGGCACTGGCGCCATCGAAATTAAAAGCGGGTACGGACTTACAACCGAAGCGGAAATGAAAATGCTTCGCGTGGCTAAAAAACTTGCCGAAGAATACCCCATAACCATCAAAACTACTTTTTTGGGCGCGCACGCCATTCCCACCGAATACAAAGGCAACAAAGACGGTTATTTGGATTTACTCTGTAACGAAATGATGCCAAAAGTTGCCGAAGAAAAGCTCGCCGACTATGTGGATATTTTCTGCGAAGAGGGCTATTTTTCTGTCGATGATATGGAACGTATTCTTTCCGAAGGAAAGAAATACAACCTAATTCCAAAAGTTCACGTCAATCAATTCAACAGTATCGGAGGCATTGCGGCAGCCGTAAAACACAACGCCCTGAGCGTGGACCACTTGGAGGTGATGACAGAGAAGGACATTCAGGATTTAAAAGATAACGACACAATGCCGGTGGCGCTTCCCTCCTGCTCCTACTTTTTGAGTATTCCCTACGCTCCCGGACGAAAAATGATTGATGCGGGCTTGCCTTTGGCACTTGCAACAGACTATAATCCCGGTTCCACACCCAGTGGAAATATGAATTTTGTGGTAGCAACTGCCTGTATAAAAATGCGATTGACGCCCGAAGAAGCTATAAACGCCGCAACAATAAATGGCGCTTACGCCATGGGCCTTAGTAAAACCCACGGCAGTATTACCAAAGGAAAAATGGCAAATCTCATTATCACAAAACCAGTTCCGTCGTATGGTTATTTGCCGTACGCCTTCGGCAGCAATCTGATTGATTCCGTAATTATTAATGGTAAAGAGGTATAATGGGGTTTTTGAAAATTTATTCTGAAAAAAATGTAGCTTCAACTATAAAAAAGCGGGCTGGGGAAACCAAGTTTGGCGAAAAAGTAGCCTTTGTTGAAAAGCTTGAAGACCTAAAAAACCATCCCGCAAAATACGTGCTTTTAGGAATTCCCGAAGACATTGGCGTTCGCGCTAATTTTGGAAATCCCGGCACATCAAAAGCTTGGGACGCCTCTTTGGGAGGCCTTTTAAATATTCAGCACAATCATTTAACCGATGCCGAAAACGTGATTCTTTTGGGTGAAATTGACTGCGACACCCAAATGAAGCAGGCTGAAAGTATTTCAAAAGAAGAAAATCATTACGCCGAAGAACTGGGCGAACTCGTTACCCAAATAGACCATAAAGTTGCGGAAGTTGTAAAAGCAATTGTTGCGGCTGGCAAATTCCCGATAATCATTGGTGGCGGCCACAACAACAGTTTTGGAAATTTGAAAGGCACTTCGGAAGGTTTAGAAAAAGCTCTCAATTGCATCAACTTTGATGCACATACAGATTTTCGAACTTTGGAACATCGCCACAGTGGCAACGGGTTTTCCTATGCTTTTGAGGATGGGTTTTTAGATAAATACTTCATTTTTGGACTTCACAGAAATTATACTTCCGAAGCGGTTTTTAATTCAATTGAAAAAAATTCCAAAAGGGTAAAATTTAATCTTTTCGAAGATATTTCGGTGAAGCAAAAACTATCCTTTTCCGAAGCGCTGCAGGAAGCCGAAAATTTCTGTTGCAATGAAAATTTCGGAATCGAACTGGATTTAGATTCCGTTGAAATGATGGGCAGCAGCGCCATGACGCCTAGCGGATTTACATTGACGGAAGCCCGAAAATTCGTTTCCCACTTCTCAAAAAACAAAAATGCGCACTATCTGCATATTTGCGAAGGCGCTCCCACCACTGGGATTTTTCCAAATCAAGTGGGTAAAGCGATTGCCTATTTGGTTAGCGATACCTTGGCGAAATAGAGTTTAAATTTTTAACCGTAAAGTTTTTATTTCGAATTGTATCCCAAAAAATAATTACGATATTTACAATCAGTCCTTTACATTATTTTTCTATTAAAACTTTAAGTCCTAAATTCCTATTTGATGAAAAACTACAAACTGCCCTTCCGCTCAGCCGTACTTGCTTTGTTTTCACTACTTCTTTTTTCGAGTTGTAAAAACAATTCCGAAGAAATTTCCGAAGAAAAGGAAACCGGCAAAATGGAATACCCCGCCGAGTGGATGTATAACCAGCGCGCTTATCCGAACAATTACATAAACAAGCAAGCTTATAAAGAAGCTGTTCTTCAATCAAAACAAATTCTTGCCAATAGGTCTCCCGAACAAGCTGGGGAATGGACGTTTGTGGGCCCGTTAAACACCGGCGGCCGCGTTACTGATGTGGCTATTTCGCCCGATAACGATGACCATCTATATGTAGCGACAGCAACTGGGGGAATTTTTAGAAGTTATGATGCCGGTGCAAATTGGACCCCAATTTTTGATGAAGTATCAAAACCTTCAATTGGTGATATTGCCATTGCCCCTTCAAACGCTCAGCGAATATATGCAGGAACAGGCGAAGCAAACGGAAGTGCTACTGACGGTGCTTATTTTGGTGATGGAATATACAGAAGTGACAACGGCGGCGATACTTGGACCAATGTAGGTTTGCCCGAAAGCAACCACATTGGCAGAATTGTAGTGGACCCTACAAATCCAGACCGCGTTTTTGCTGCAGCCACTGGCCAATTGTACGGAAAAAATGATGAGCGGGGAATCTACAGAACCACCAATGGCGGCGGAAGTTGGGAGCAGGTTCTTTTTGTAACCGATTCCACCGCAGCGATAGACGTTGCGATGAACGTGGCGAATACAAATATTATTTACGCGGCAATGTGGGAGCGCACCCGCAAACCGTGGCAGCGCGATTATGGCGGGGTAACCTCTGCCATCCATCGTTCCCTGGACGGAGGAAACACTTGGACGGAACTTGGCGCAGCAAATGGCCTTCCCGCTCCAAATGCCCAAACCGGACGTATTGGGATTGCCGTTTCAGAATCTGATCCTTCCACGGTGTACGCACGTTTCACCACAAATGAAATTACAAATGTTTTCAACGGACTATATAAATCTACGGATAACGGCGACAACTGGACGCTGGTAACTCCTCCCAATGTCTTGAGTAATATCGATGCGAATTTTGGTTGGTACTTTGGAAATGTTCGTGTTAATCCAAGCAATTCAGCCGAAGTGTATATTGTAGGTTTTGATATTGCGAAATCTACCAACAATGGCGCCTCGTGGCAAATATTGCCGGGAATGCACGTAGATCATCACACGCTGGATTTTTCGAGAACGAACAGCAATTTTATGCTCTCCGGAAATGACGGCGGCGCTTATATTTCGAATAACGGCGGAAGCAGTTGGACCAAATTCTTAAACCTTCCGATTACGCAGTTTTACAATATTGAAGTTGACAATACCCAACCCGAACGACTTTACGGCGGAACACAGGACAATAACACAATTAGAACCATTACCGGCGGGGCAAGCGATTGGAACGCAATATGGGGAGGCGACGGTTTTCACGTAAATGTGGATCCCGTGGACAATAATTATATTTATGTGGAATCACAATATGGGAACCTCGGTCGTTCAACTAATGGCGGAGCTACCTTCAGCAACGCAACCAACGGAATCAGCGGCAGCGACCGTAACAACTGGAATACGCCCGTGATAATTTCGCCTTTCAATCACGAAATATTGTATTATGGCACCAACAGATTATATACTTCAAACAAGGCGGCAAACTGGTCGGTAATAAGTCCTGATTTGACCGATGGGCTGCATCCCAGCGGTTCCTTGGCTTTCGGAACGCTTACGGCAATTGCTTCTTCCTATAACAATCTCGATGTGATTTATACTGGTAGCGACGACGGAAATGTAAACGTAACTTTTGATGGCGGAACTACATGGACAGACGTAAGCGCTGGTCTTCCCGATCAATACATCACTTCCATCGCAATGGTTCCAAGTGACGATATGATTGCGTATGTTACTGTTTCGGGGTTTAAATATTTGGATTATACCCCGCGTGTTTTTAAAACTACGGACGGAGGACAGAATTGGACGGATATTTCATCAAACCTACCAAATATTCCAGTAAATGATATTATCGTCTATCCGGCAGAAAATATTTTATTCGTCGCAACCGACTTAAATGTGTGGTATTCCAAAGACGATGGTGCAAACTGGACAATTTTAGGAAACAACCTGCCGCTTACGGTGGTGATGGACTTAAAATTCCACGAACCCACCCAAACGCTTTATGCTGGAACTTTCGGACGGGGGATGCACAGTTATGATATCAGCGATATTTTAAGTGTGGACGAGAATGAATTGGCTTTAAATTCAATCAAAATATACCCAAATCCCGCTACTTCGGAATTTACAATCTCACAGAATCTCTCCTCCAAAGGAAATGTTCAGCTTTTTGATATTTCAGGGAAAAAGATAAAAGAATTGTTCAAAGGAAATTTTAGTGCGAATAAAAATATCACCGTAAAAACTGACGGACTTGCTGCTGGAATTTATTTGGTGAAAGTCAATAATGGGAAGCAATCTGTGACGAAGAAACTCATTATAAAAAAGTAAATTTTCAGTCATAAAAAAACCGATTCAAAAGTGAATCGGTTTTTTTATACTTAAAGTTGTTTTACTGCTTCTCACAAACAACTCCCCAAATGGAGATTGCTTTTTTCGAAGTATTTATTTTTACATTTTCTTCATCAATCACCTTAAAATCTGAAGCCGTTGCATATTGCGTATCAAAAATTGCTGCAAGCGAAAACTTTGGGTTTTTAAAATTTAAGGTTCTCCAACTACCATCTGAAGTGTACGTTCCCTTTTCAGAAATTTTCACAGGTTTTTCGTCCGTTCCTGGCTGCGGAATACTTTTGAAATTAAATTTAAAAGTGTTGTTTTCATAAAGTTGTATGGAAATTGTAGCAACGCCATTTCCTAAACTTTTGTACGAAAGAACCTCACTTTTTCCAAGAACAACTTCTTTGGATTCGTTTGAAGATTTCATAGCTGTTTTCTTACTTCCGCAAGAAGAAACACCAATTACCAAAGCGATCAAAATTATATTTTTCCACATAGCTTAGCGTATCAATTTTTTGTATTTGATTCGTTTCGGCATCAAATCGCCACCCAAACGTTTCTTTTTGTTTTCTTCGTATTCGCTGAAACCTCCTTCAAAAAAGTACACTTGACTGTTACCTTCAAAAGAAAGGATGTGCGTACAAATTCTATCTAAAAACCAACGGTCGTGACTGATTACAACGGCGCAACCCGCAAAGTTTTCCAAACCTTCTTCCAAGGCACGCAGCGTGTTTACGTCCAAATCGTTCGTGGGCTCATCAAGCAAAAGCACGTTGCCTTCTTCCTTTAAAGTCATTGCAAGGTGAAGTCTGTTGCGTTCCCCACCGGAAAGCATCGAAACTTTTTTGTTCTGCTCACTTCCGCTAAAGTTGAAACGGCTCAAATATGCACGGGAATTCACTTGTCTCCCACCCATCATAATCAATTCTTGGCTATCGCTGAAATTTTCCCAAATGGTTTTATCTGGGTTTATGTTTGAATGGGCCTGGTCAACATAAGCAATCTTAGCGGTTTCGCCTACTTCAAAAGTACCTTTGTCCGGCGTTTCCTCGCCCATAATCATTTTAAAAATGGTTGTTTTACCGGCACCGTTTGGACCAATAATCCCGACGATTCCCGCTTGCGGAAGTTTGAAATTCAAATCCTCATACAGCAATTTATCGCCATAGGCTTTGGAGACGCCCTTGGCCTCAATAACGTTGGTTCCCAAACGCGGGCCGTTCGGGATGTATATTTCCAGCTTTTCGTCCAGTTGCTTTTGGTCTTGGCTTAAAAGTTTGTCGTAATTCTGTAAACGCGCCTTTTGTTTAGTTTGGCGGCCTTTTGCACCTTGACGGACCCATTCCAACTCGCGCTCCAGGGTTTTTTGGCGTTTTCCGGCCTGTTTTTGCTCTTGTGCCAAACGCTTCGATTTCTGCTCAAGCCAAGAGGAATAATTCCCTTTCCACGGAATGCCTTCTCCCCTATCCAATTCCAAAATCCAGCCAGCAACGTTATCCAAGAAATATCTATCGTGGGTTACGGCAATCACAGTTCCTTTGTATTCCGCAAGGTGATGCTCCAACCAATGCACGCTTTCGGCATCCAAGTGGTTAGTAGGTTCATCCAGCAAAAGAACGTCTGGTTCCTTTAGGAGAAGTCGGCAAAGTGCAACCCTTCTTCGTTCCCCTCCCGAAAGTACGCTGATTAATTTATCGGGCTCCGGTGTGCGTAGCGCATCCATCGCAATTTCAAGTTTTGTGTCGAGTTCCCAAGCGTTTGTGGCGTCTATTTTATCTTGAAGCTTTGCTTGTTTCTCCATCAGTTCGTCCATTTTTGCCGGATTTTCGTAAACTTCCGGCAGACCGAACATGTCGTTTATTTTATTGTATTCGTCAAGAATATCGACTACTTCCTGCACGCCTTCCTTTACAACTTCCAAAACGGTTTTGGATTCGTCCAGTTTCGGTTCCTGTTCCAGATAGCCTACGGTATAGCCGGGCGCGAAAACCACATCGCCCTGATAGTTTTTTTCTTCGCCCGCAATAATTCGCAGTAACGTAGATTTACCACTTCCGTTTAGACCGAGAATACCAATCTTGGCACCGTAGAAGAAACTTAAATATATATTTTTTAAAACCGGAGTCTGCGCGCTTTGATAGGTTTTGGTCAGCCCGGACATTGAGAATATTACTTTTTTATCGTCGCTCATTTTAGTTAATTGTTAATCGTTAAATGTTAATTCGGGATTTGTTAGATTTTTATTAATGAAGGTTAAGAAGCCTCAAAAGCACAAGCATTTGGCCGGTGTGATACGCCGTATGTTCTATAACCAGCATGACTTCGCGCAAAAGGGTCTGTTCGTTTTTGCCGTTTTTCACGGGCTGGGTCAATTTATTTTCTTCATCCAAAAGAAAATTTTTCAATCGTTCGCGGTCTGTGGTGTATTCGGCTTTTAGGGTTTCCCATTCCGCTTGCTGCTTACAGATTTTTTCCTTGGGCCAATAATAGTCGGGCCATTTGGGCTCGGTGTAATCATCGGAACACGTGAATTTCACAATATCCTTTTGGGTGAAAACCACGTGATAGAACAATTCATAGAGTGAATACGGCAAATTGCCCGGCCGCATATTGATGTCTTCAAATGAAATTTTCTTCAACATCTCCGTTACGGGCATAAAGGCCTCGCCACTGTCGAGGTGTTTTGCGAGCCGTTCCCGGATTTGTTTTTCATCAGACATACATTCGATAATTTGGAATTGGTGAAAAGTTATTGGGTTATTGGGTTATTGAGTTAATTAAACTGCAACTGCGACTGAGACGGAAAACTAAACTCGTCCCTTCAACGCATTAAAAACCCAGGCAATGGCAAAGAAACCAATCCCGACCGAAGCAAAGCCCCAGCCGGCAACATCGTCATAACGGAAAGCGCCCATGCCTATTAGCACAACACCTACAACAATCATTATAAAAGTGGCCCAAGCCAGTACCGTATTTTTATTCATTCCCATAATCTATTCTGTTTGGTTGATTTTTCTTTTTCAGTTTGCAAATTTACGAGCAAAAACAAATATCGGTAATATAAAACAGATTTTCGTTAACAAAATGTCATAGTTTTTTGAGGGGTGCTGGGTGCGGAACGCCTTTATGAAAAAATAAATAAACTTTTATCCGTGAAATTTAAACTTCAAACTTTAAAGCCGAAACTTTCCGGCATTTTGTATTTTAGCGCAAACATACTTTTTCAATGGATTTAAACTTCAACAAAAACGAAGATCACAATAAACTTCTGGTTTCAGAATTAAAGAATAAATTGGCCAAAGTGAAACTCGGCGGCGGTCAAAAACGTATCGATAAACAGCACGCTCAAGGTAAACTAACCGCCAGGGAGCGCATTGCATATCTGCTTGACGAAAAAAAACCGAGTATTGAAATCGGTGCCTTTGCGGGCGATGGTATGTATGAAGAGCACGGGGGCGCTCCCGGGGGCGGCGTGGTTGTGAAAATTGGTTATGTGAAAGGAAAACAGTGCATCGTGGTCGCAAATGACGCCACCGTAAAAGCTGGAGCTTGGTTTCCTATAACTGCGAAAAAGAATCTTCGTGCGCAGGAAATTTCAATAGAAAACCGTTTGCCGATTATTTATTTGGTCGATAGCGCGGGGGTCTATCTTCCTATGCAGGATGAAATTTTTCCCGATAAGGAACACTTCGGAAGAATTTTTAGAAACAATGCCGTAATGAGCAGTATGGGCATTATGCAGATAGCAGCCGTGATGGGCAGTTGTGTTGCTGGTGGCGCATACCTTCCCATTATGAGCGATGAGGCAGTGATTGTTGATAAAACAGGAAGCATCTTTCTTGCGGGAAGTTATTTGGTGAAAGCTGCCATTGGCGAAAGTATCGACAACGAAGAGCTTGGCGGTGCAACAACCCATTGCGAAGTTAGCGGCGTGACCGATTACAAAGCTAAAGACGATAAAGACGCACTCGACAAAATAAAAAATATAGTTTCGAAAATTGGCGATTTTGACAAAGCGGGCTTCAACCGTGAAAAGGCAATAAAACCAAGGGAAAAACAGGAAGATATTTACGGAATCCTTCCAAAATCGCGCGCCGAACAATACGATATGCGCGAAATTATAAAACGCCTCGTGGACGACAGCGCTTTTGAGGAATACAAAGAAGGCTACGGACAAACAATTTTAACAGGCTATGCCCGCATTGACGGTTGGGCCGTGGGCATTGTTGCCAATCAACGTACTTTGGTAAAAACCACAAAAGCCAAGACGAAGCCCAGCGAAATGCAGTTTGGCGGCGTAATTTACAGTGACAGTGCCGATAAGGCCACGCGTTTTATTGCCAATTGTAACCAAAAGAAAATCCCGCTCGTGTTTTTACAGGATGTAACGGGCTTTATGGTTGGCAGCAAAAGCGAGCACGGTGGAATTATAAAGGATGGTGCCAAAATGGTGAATGCGGTTAGCAATAGCGTTGTGCCGAAATTTACCATAGTAATTGGCAATAGTTACGGTGCGGGCAACTACGCCATGTGCGGAAAAGCCTACGACCCGCGATTGATAGTTGCTTGGCCAAGCGCCGAACTTGCTGTAATGAGCGGAAACAGTGCTGCTAAGGTATTGCTTCAAATAGAAACTGCTTCTCTTAAAAAACAGGGCAAGGAAATTACGGAAGAAGAGGAAAAAGAACTTTACAACAAAATAAAAGCACGTTACGACCGACAAATTTCGCCATATTACGCAGCTTCCCGAATCTGGACCGATGCCGTGATTGACCCGTTGGACACCCGAAAGTGGATTTCAATGGGCATTGAAGCAGCAAACCATGCGCCTATTGAGAAGGCTTTTAATTTGGGGGTAATACAGGTATAGACTACGGTTTAATATGCAAAACGAAACCCATCCTATTACGGTCAAAACATTCTTAAGAACGTATAACTTAATTCACCTTGCTTTGGTCGCAGGTGTTTTTGTATCTGGGTTCTTGATTTATATGAAGACGAAAGTCCAGGAATTGAACTTAAGTTATTCCGGCGATGTCATGTTTTTTGTAGTTCCAATTATGGCGATTTCTGGAATAGTCGCTGGTAATTTTCTTTATGCGAAAAATATCAAGAAATTAGATTCAAAAACCACTTTGCTCGAAAAGCTAAATGGTTTTCAGACCGCAGCAATTATTAGGTATGCACTCTTGGAAGGTCCTGCACTATTAGGGATTGTGGCCTTTATAAATGATGGCAATCAGTATTTTTTAATTATTTCGCTTATCCTGTTGGCTTGGCTAATAGCCCAAAGGCCAACGCGAGATAAGGTTGAGAGAGAACTGAAATTGGAAGGACTCTTAAAATCTGAATTTCAAAAAGTTGACAAACCCTTAGTTTAAAGATCAATTAATTGATAATTTCTTCAAAACTTCAGCCCGTTTTATTTTCCCTGTTTCTGTGTAAAGAAAATGAGTCGCTGAGTAGATATGCTTAGGCTTTTCGTATATAGAAAGCGATTTAAATGCTCTGGAAAAATCCTTTAATTGAAAATATTCTTCACTCTCAATAATTAAAATAACCCGCTCGCCCAAAGCATCGTCCTTTTCCGAAGCGATAAAAAAGGGTTCTTTTATATGAAGCGAAAGCTTTTCTTCAACAACTTCGGGGTGCACTTTTACCCCGCCGGTGTTTATTACATTGTCCGCTCTTCCCAAGAACTTAAAGGAAGTTGGGGAAATTAGCTCCACAACATCGTTGGTTACAATACTTTCTTCTGAAATTTCCGGGGCGTGGATTTGCAGACAATTGTTTTCGTTCAGTGAAAAATCCACTTTTGGTAGTGCAGAAAAAACGGCTGATTTCTCCATTCCATTTATCGGGCGAACCGCCACATGGCTTATGGTTTCGGTCATTCCGTAGGTTGCGAATACCCGAGTATTTACTTTTTGTAATTGTTGCTCCAATTCTAACGGAACTGCTCCTCCACCAACGATTAACTTTTTCACTTTGTGTAAATCTTTTAACGAGTGAAAAACCTGATAGGGAACCATTGCCGAAAAATCGAAAGCATCATCAATATTTTCAAGCGGATTTTTTTCGGGAGCAGTAGTGTGTAGATCCCAACCCGCAGTCATTGCCCGCACCAGCATCATTTTCCCTGCAATATATTCCGAAGAAAGGCAGAGCAAGGCTTTGGTATTCTCTTTTAAATCGAAATACTTCACGGTAGCTTCCGCACTGTTAAAAACGAGTTTTTTTTGAAGTTTTATATTTTTCGGAATCCCCGTGGAACCTGAAGTTTTTACGGTTATAAAATCATTTTTGTCAAGCCATTCCAAAATAAATTTCCCAATCGCAACCTCATCATCCTTTCCATTTTCAATTAAATAATTTGCACGTTCCTTTAACGCTTCAGCAGAAGGAAATGCTTCGCCGTTTAATCCGAATTGGGGATGGAGCAACGGTTTCACTATTGAATTAAAGTTGAATTCGGGTTATTCTCTTCAGTCGCAATAATAGGTTCTTCCACTTTTCCAAAAAGTTTACCGCCCCAATCGCGCCATTTGTAGCGCCAAGCCATTATCAGAAGAAAGATAGGATACAGAATAAGCACAGGTGCAACTACATCAAACCCTGCCGAGGGTTCTGAAATATCCTTGAAAATGGAATTGGTTTTAAAGACGGTCCAATCTGCGGTGACCAATAAGGCCGTAATCAAATTGTTTCCCGCGTGAAAGCCCAATGCAAGCTCCATTCCTTCGTCCATCAGCGTCATAATTCCCAAAAAGAAACCTGTGCCGATGTAATAAATCATTATAACATTCCCCAATTTATCCACCTCTGGATTGGCCAAATGGAGTCCTCCAAAAACCACGGAGGTGATAATCAACGGCAACCATCTGTTTTTTGCCAAAACGCCGATTCCCTGCATCAAATACCCGCGGAAAAGATATTCCTCAAAACTGGTCTGCAACGGAATCATAATGATTGCAATTACCGCGAGAATTAAAAACGGAACTAAATCAAACTGGAAAACATAATCATCAGGATTGTTGTAATAATCCAGAACGGTTACAGCAAGCGTTGTGATTGTTATAATTCCGAACCCAAAAAACACACGACCCCAATCGGTTTTTTTGCGCGAGGTTGTAAGTTCAATAAAAGGCTGTTTATGTAAAAATTTCACAACAAAATAAACCGCCAATAAACCTATCGCAAAACTTAGCAACATCAAAAATAGCGTGAGATTGGAGCTTAGGGTTGTAAGAATTTCTTTTTCGTCTATAGAATAAACACTCTCCCCTCCGGACAACTTCTTATACATTACCGCAATAAACAACGGGATAGTACCAATTTGACTAGCAAGAAAAATAATTATAAATCCTACCAGATAACGCCACCATTCATGCAAAAATTTAAAGGCTTGTTGTATGTACATTTTGAAATATTAAATGATTAAGTAATTTGTTGTATTAAAACTGAAATTCCCACTCAATGGAGGGTTTATAATCTAAGGTACCGTTTGAAACTTTTAGCGGACTGTTAATATTATTTGTGTAAAGGCTGCCCGTGCCCAAACCTTGCGGCAATTTACTGTTTTTTGTGAAGGTATATTGCGAAATGGCGTTTAAACCCACATTGCTTTCCAAAGCCGAAGTAATCCACCAACCTGCATTGTGTTTTTCCGCAAGGTTTATCCAAGTATCGCTTCCGCGGAAACCGCCAACCAATGAAGGTTTTAGTATTATAAACTGCGGTTTTACGGTTTCTAAAAGTTTATTTTTTTCGTCTTCTGAAAAGATACCAATGAGCTCCTCATCCAAAGCAATGGGAAGCGGTGTTTCCTCACACAGTCGCGCCATTTCCTGCCATTGGCCTTGCTTGATGGGCTGCTCAATGGAATGCAATTGCAAATCTGAAAGCACTTTCAATTTTTCCAAAGCTTCCTTGGGCGAAAAGGCGCCGTTGGCATCTACGCGCAGTTCCACTTCGGAAGCGGAAAATTCGGTTCGGATGGATTTTAAAAGTTCGATTTCAGTCTTGAAACCGATAGCGCCAATTTTCATTTTGATACACGTGAAGCCTTCTTTCAGTTTTTCTGAAATCTGTTGTTTCATAAAAACTTTATCGCCCATCCAAACCAAACCGTTTATGGGGATTGAAGCTTCGCCATTCGTAAATTCCGAAGGAAAAAGTTCAAAAGGATTTTTGGAATGCAACGATTTAAAAGCGGTTTCAACCCCAAATTGTATCGACGGAAATTCCTCCAAGGCTTCATATAAATCTGCTTCACTCACGCCCAATTCTATGTTTTCACACACGCCTGCAAGTTCTTCTTCGTAATCGGGGCGGTCGTCAACACTCAAACCGCGAAGCAAGCCGCACTCGCCCACTCCGAAACCTTCTTCGGTTCTCAGAATAAGAAAATAGGTTTCCTTGGTATTTAAAACACCGCGGGAAGTGCCGCTGGGGCGTTTGAAGTTTAGGATGTGTTTTTTATAAGAGGCTTTCAAAGTATAAGTAGATTTAGGGTTGAAGCACCAAATTTTAAAATTCCAAATTCCAAAAGAGCGCCCTTTGGAATTTGGAATTTAATTTTTGGAATTTAAAGTTCAATACTCTCGCCAATTTCAAGCAACATCAAATCCTTATTGGCGTCATAAAACTTACGTTTTGCCTCTTCGTGGTCTATTTCGATATATCCAAACGTGTCATAATGCACGCCCAAAACCTTATCGCACTGCACAAAATCGCTGGCAATGATGGCATCGTCAATACCCATGGTAAAATTATCGCCTATGGGGAGAATTGCCAAATCCAGCTTTGTGCGCATCGGGATCAATTTCATATCCATTGTGAGCGCGGTATCGCCCGCAATGTAAATGTTTTTATGTTCGCCCTCAATCACAAAACCGCCGGGTTGGCCGCCGTAACTGCCATCAGGAAAACTGCTGGTGTGATGGGCAATTACGTATTTTACCTTTCCAAATTCAAACTTCCAACTGCCGCCGTGGTTCATCGGGTGTACTTCAATGCCTTTTTCCTCATAATGGTTTGCAATCTCAAAATTGCTCACAATTACTGCCTCTGTATTTTTTGCGATAGCTTCCGCATCCAGCGTATGGTCTTGGTGGGCGTGGGTCAAAAGAATATAATCTGCCTTTAACTGGTTGATGTCAATTTTATCTTTTGCAAGCTCGTTTCCGCTAATAAAGGGATCTACCAAAATGTGTTTTCCCTTAATCTCTATGCCGAGGCAATTTTGTCCGTAAAATGTAATTTTCATAATTTCTTTTTTTATCACATAAATATACTAAACAAGATTGCAAACAAAAAAGTACTGAGCGCAACCTTCTTTAATTCGCCATCGAGCAACATTGGTGATTTGTTTTTTAAAATGGTTTTTATGTTTAAAAGGAAAGGAATAAAAGCGATTAAGTATATAAATTGTAAGGGTTCCCGATAATTTATGATAGTGTAGAGCACAGCGCAAAGCATTCCAAAAAGCAACAGGAAAGCGTGGTATTTTTTCGCTTTTGTGGACCCCAATTTTACGACCAAGGTAAGTTTTTTGGCAGCCGCATCGTTTTCAATGTCGCGCATATTGTTCAAATTCAGCACGGCGGTGCTGAAACAGCCAATTGCCGTGGCCGGTAATAAAAGCTGCCATTGCAGTTGGTGGGTGAATAAATAATAGCTTCCCAAAACGCTCAGTAACCCAAAAAACAGAAATACAAAAACATCGCCCAAACCGGAGTAACCGTAGGCTCTTTTCCCAACAGTATATTTTACCGCAGCGATGATGGAAACAATAGTTAAGTTGAAAAATATAAAGGAAATGACAAAATTTTCATTTCCGAAAGCTCTGAAAATCAAAAACGTGGCGAGAAAAAAAGTGATGATTCCGGTAATGATCATCCCAATTTTCATTTCTTTAGGTGAAATAATTCCCGAAGCTACCATACGCTTTTCGCCGTGCCTTACGGTGTCGGTGCCGCGTATGCCATCGCCGTAATCATTGGCAAAATTTGACAAAACCTGAAAACCGATCGTAACCAATATTGCGAGCCAGAAAAGTACCGAACTATAATAGTAGTGTGAAGCCAAACCTGCACCAACAATAATTCCCGAAACCGAAAGCGGCAACGTTCGCAATCTCGCCGCGGCAAACCAAGCTTTAATTTTTGTCATTCAATATTTTTTTGAAGCTGCAAAAATACGTTTTAAAAAGAGGTGCGCCAATTTTTTGAAATGGGTTACTTGCTTATTTGATTGAAATGTTTTGCTATATTCGTTTTTCATAATTTAAACAGACACAAAAATGAACAACACGACCAGTTATAATTTAGGATTGCTACTACTCCGTATGGGCTTTGGTATAATGATGCTCACACACGGCATTCCGAAACTCTTAAAAATGCTTTCGGGTGATTTTTCCTTTGGCGACCCCATCGGCGTTGGCGAAACGGCAACCTTAATTTTAGCTGTGTTGTGCGAGGTGTTTTTCCCGATACTTGTAATAATTGGTTTTAAAACGCGATTGTCCGCAATTCCCGTGATAATTACAATGGCCGTGGCTGCCTTTGTGGTTCACGCCGCAGACCCATTCGGAATTAAGGAGAAAGCTATACTATATTTAATAGGATTTATTGCGATTGCACTTTTGGGCGCGGGGAAATATTCGGTCGACAAAAAATGAGTTTTCAGTCGTCGTTACTGTATAAAAAATGACCATTTTAATCAAAATGTAGGCGCGCGATTAATCGCGCGCCTACCAAAATCAATTAAAAATTTTTACCAACAATTCCTTTAGCAAATCGCCCTGCGAAAGGTTGGCGGCACCCACGCCCTTGCTTTTCATATCTACCTCGCGGATTGCGGCAATGATGGCGCTCACCTTTTTCATTGGGTAATTTCGGGCGGCGGTTTGATAGTCTTTTATAAAGAAAGGATGAACGCCCAAAGCCTTTGCAGCATCGCCCTTGTTGGTAAGCGCATGGTATTTCAGCAATTTTGAAAAGAAACTGTACAGCAAGGCCACCGTCATCACCAAAGGGTTGTTTTTTGGGTTTTGCGAAAAATATTGAATAATTGCAAAAGCCTTTTTTATATCCTTTTCGCCTATTGCATTCTGAAGCTCAAAATTATTGAAATCCTTGCTGATACCGATATTTTCCTCAATAATTTGAGGTGTAATCTGTTCACCCGGCTTTAGAATTAATTGCAACTTTTCAAGCTCGTTGTTTACCTTGCTTAAATCATTTCCAAGAAATTCCACCAACATTTGGGCGGCTTTTGGGGTGATTGTATAACCTTTCCCCGCGAGAACGCGCTTTATCCAGTCCGGCACTTGGTTTTCGTAGAGTTTTTTGCTCTCAAAAAGAACCCCTGTTTTGGCAATTTCCTTGGTCAGTTTTTTGCGTTTGTCCAAGGTTTTGTATTTATAACAAAGCACCAAAACGGTTGTGGGCTGCGGGCTGAGGGCATACGGAAGCAAATTTTCTATGGTGCGCGAAAGATCCTGTGCCTCCTTTACAATTACCACCTGTTTTTCCGCCATCATCGGGTAGCGTTTGGCGTTGCTGATAATGTCTTCTACCGAAACATCACGACCGTAAAGCACCATTTGGTTAAAACCCTTTTCTTCCTCGCTCAAAACGTTTTCCTCAATATATTTTGAAATGCCATCAATATAATACGGCTCCTCGCCCATCAAAAAGTAGATGGGTTTTGTGTTTCCGTTTTTAATATCGGTGATGATGGATTTTACTTTGTCGAGCGGCATTGGACGATTTACGATTTACGATTGAAGATTTTAGATTGAAGGAACTTAATTTTGAATTTTGAATATTAAATTTTGAATATTTGTAAATGCAAAAACTCAACTTCCCCCAATATTCCTTTCGCTTCAAAAGTAGCGAAAATAAAACGTTGGTTTTTGATGAAATCCGAAAAAAATTCGTCGTGCTCACTCCCGAAGAATGGGTTCGTCTGCACGCTGTTCAATTTCTTCTGAAAGAAAAAAAATATCCCAAAAGCCTTATAAACGTTGAAAAACAGCTGAAGTTGAACAACACCGTAAAACGATACGACATCGTGGTTTTCAACAATGACGGCAGTATTTTTTTAATTGTGGAATGCAAAGCGCCGTCAATTGAAATTTCACAACTCACCTTTGACCAAATTGCGCGGTATAATTTAGCGTTGGAAGCAGAGTATTTAATGGTTACCAACGGTTTGGGACATTATTTCTGCCAAATGGATTTCGGGAATGAACGCTACAATTTTTTAGAAGAAATTCCCGATTATAAATAAGTCCTTAAAAAACACTTCAAAAATCTATCTTTACACCCGTGAAAGTAGCCGTTGTCATACTCAATTGGAATAGAAGGGATCTGTTGGAAAAATTTCTTCCCTCTGTGGTGAAGTTTTCTGCCGAAGCCACTGTCTATGTGGCCGATAATGCTTCAACTGATGATTCGATTTCGTTTATTTACGAAAATTTCCCCACGGTAAAAATCATTCAAAATAAAGTGAACGGCGGCTACGCCAAAGGTTATAACGATGCTTTAAAAAACCTTTCCGAAGACATTTTCGTTCTGTTGAACAGCGATGTGGAGGTAACCGAAAACTGGCTGCAACCAATAATTTCAGAATTTGAAAAAGACGCTTCGGTAGTTGCGGCACAACCAAAAATCCTTGATTACAAAAACCGGGAGTATTTTGAATATGCTGGCGCGGCGGGCGGTTTTATTGACAAATACGGCTATCCGTATTGCCGCGGACGTATTTTCAACACTTTGGAAAAGGACCACGGGCAGTATAACGATACAGCCGAAATTTTCTGGGCCTCGGGAGCCTGTCTTTTTGTAAAGACCGATGCTTTTTGGCAAGCTGGCGGACTGGATGAAGACTATTTTGCACACCAAGAGGAAATTGACCTTTGCTGGCGATTGCAAGCCAAGGGCGGAAAGATACTATATGTAGGTACCTCGCAGGTATATCACGTGGGTGGCGCTACGCTGGCTGCTTTAAACCCACAGAAAACTTTTTACAATTTTCGAAACTCGCTTTTAAATCTGTTAAAAAATGCCGGTGGAGCCCAGGCCTTTTCAGCAATTTTCGTTCGAATGGTGTTGGACGCCGTTGCAGCTTTTCAGTTTTTGTTCCAAGGAAAGCCAAAACATTTTTTGGCAGTCATAAAAGCACACTTCAGTTTTTATTTTTTGGTGCCGAAATTTCTTAAAAAGAGACGCAGAAATGCTTCCAAGATGAAATATTTCAAAATAAAATCCATTGTATTTCAGCATTTTATAATGAAAAAGGAGCCGTTTCAATAGCTTATAACTTAAAGTATTGTTAATCGTTTTTTAGGCGACCGCTATTTTAATAATTTTGGTTCAGATTTATTGAAATAAACAATCCAATATAACACTTAACAAATTATGAAGAAACTATTGATTCTAGCAGTATGCTCCAGTTTGGCCTTTACTTCTTGCGTTTCCAAGAAGAAATACGCAGAACTTGAAGCTAAACAACAAAACACGCAGGATTTGCTGAACACGGCTACCGTTAAACTTAACGACTGCCTTACCGAAAGAGCTGCGGCAACAGCCCGCGCAAAACAACTTGAGGAGCGTTTGGCAGACATGAAAAAAACCAATGAGGATCTTATTCAAAGTTCAAAAGAGCTTACTATGTTGACCTCAAAAGGTGCTACCAACCTTGAAAAATCATTGGAAAGCTTAAAGGAAAAAGACCTAAAGATTACCCGTTTGCAGGACGCGCTTAACAAAAAAGATAGTGTAACCCTTGCTTTAGTAACTAGTCTTAAAAGAGAAGTGGGTATAAACGATCCGGACATTGAGGTAAATGTTGAAAAAGGTGTAGTTTATATTTCGCTTTCAGACAAAGTTTTATTTAAGACCGGAAGCTACCAAATTTCTTCAAGAGCCAATGAAATCTTAGGAAAAGTTGCCAAAGTTATCAACGGCAAACCAGATTTTGAGGCGATGGTTGAAGGGCATACGGATAACGTACCTTACCGCAGCGGTGTTCTTTTGGACAACTGGGACTTGAGCGTAAAGCGTGCTACTGCCATAGTTAGAGCATTGCAGGATCTTGGTATTGCACCTGAAAGATTGGTGGCCGCAGGTCGTGGAGAGTACGATCCATTGGTACCAAACACAACTGCCGAGAACAGAGCAACAAACAGACGTACCCGTATCTTGGTACTACCTAAAATCGATCAGTTCTACGATATGATTGAAAAGGAAATGAAAAACCTTGAGGCAGGCGGAAAATAAAATCTGAATGCCAATAATACAAACCCGGTCCAAACAGGCCGGGTTTTTTATTGGTTCATCAAATCAATCTTTTGAAAGGTTTTCGTATCTTGGATATGAATATTAAACCTTATTAAATATTTACGAAGAAATGGAAGAATTCAAAACAAATTGGACCCGCGAGGAGCTTAAGGCGTATATTTTACTTTATTGTGCCTATGCCAATTTTGTGGAAACCGAGGAAGAACGCAATTTTATAATGAAAAAAGTAGGTGAGGATAAATACAGACAAATACACAAAGAGTTTGATAAGGACAACGATTATCAGCGGATACAGAAAATCCAGCATACGGTAGAGCGCTTTGATTACTCACCAACGGAAATAGACAGACTTTTTTACAACATAAAAAAAATGTTTCTCACCGATGGCGAAATCGACATCTTGGAAAAAAACATTTATCGCGGGCTACAGCATTTATTGAAATAGAAAAGTTTGCCATTATATTTCGTTGGCAAACACGTTGGTAAACTAATTTTTGGTCTTCCGTATTAGGTATCTATAATTCCAAACTTCCTTTTCCTTCTCTAACTACCACGGGTTCCGGCCCGGTAAGGTCTATTACGGTGGAAGCAATATTGCCGCCATAGCCGCCGTCTATAACCAGATCTACCAGATTGTCCCATTTCTCAAGTATTAGTTCCGGATCGGTGGTGTACTCAATTACCTCATCTTCGTCCTTAATGGAGGTTGAAATAATAGGATTGCCTAACTCCTGCACTATGGCCCGGGTTATGGAATTATCGGGAACGCGGATCCCCACTTCCTTTTTCTTCTTAAAAACCGACGGAAGATTGTTATTTCCCGGAAGGATAAAAGTGTAGGGGCCCGGAAGATTTCGTTTTAAAATTTTAAAGGTGGGGGTGTCTATTTGCTTCACATAATCGCTCAGGTTGCTCAAATCCTCGCAAACAAATGAAAAATTCGCCTTTTCAAGTTTCACGCCTCGCAACTGTGCAACGCGCTCCATTGCGCGGTTGTTGTTTATATCGCAGCCCAGAGCATATACAGTATCGCTCGGATAAATGATGACCCCGCCATCGCGAAGTATCTTCACAACGCGCTTAATCTCCTTGGGGTTGGGGTTTTCTTCGTAAATCTTAATAAATTCAGCCATGCTATAGTTTTAATTTTCTTTGGTCACTTCACTTTCAAGTTTTAGAACCTTGTCGCCATCGTTTTGTTCAATATAAAGCGCCTTATTTCCCTTTTCTCCCTTTCGGGTAATCTTGTTCCCTTTAATGGTCTTGGTAATTTCTTTTGAAAAAGTTTCAATTACTTTTCCCTCGGCTTCGCCGTTGCCCCATTTCCACGTTACTTCTGAACCCTTGCGAATCATATTTTTATTTAAAGTTACTTACATTTTTTAAAAATAGGAATAAGTTTCAAATACTTAACATAAAATCCCATTTCGAGCGTTATGGGAAAAACAAAAATTTCTTATGAAAAAAATCTTCGTGCTAATCTTTCTTTTCGGAATTCAAATCCATTTCATTTCCTGTTCCAAAGATAACGATAACAATACAACCGAATCATTAGAGGAAAAAACGATGCTGAATGTTTCCTACGGAAATGATCCGCAACAAAAATACGACCTATACCTTCCCGCAGACCGATCCTCCAACAAAACGAAGGTAATCGTCCTGGTCCACGGCGGGGGTTGGACCGGAGGCGATAAGGCTGATATGGATTTCTTTATTCCCTACATAAAATTAAGACATCCCGATCACGCAATAGTAAATGTGAACTATGTGCTTGCCGATATGGACACCCCTGCGTTTCCCAACCAATTTTTGGACGTGGATGCAATTATCAATAAACTGACCGCCGAAAAAGACGAACTTCAAATCCTTCCGGAATTTGCCATGATCGGTGCCAGTGCCGGAGCACATATTTCGCTGATGTATGATTATGTTTATGATACAGACGATCAGGTGAAAATAGTGGGCGACATTGTGGGCCCGACAGATTTTACCGACCCATTCTATAGCGACAACCCCAATTTTCCGGTTTTGATGGCAGCCTTGGTGGACGAAAGCGCTTATCCTCCCGAAACGAATTATGCTGAAGTTTTGAGTCCCGCGCTACGGGTTTCAAACGCCAGCAGCCCTACCCTGCTTTTCTACGGAAATGCCGATCCGTTGGTTCCACTGTCAAATGGGGAAACTTTAAAAAATGCACTGAACAACTCGCAAATAGACCATAGTTTCACGGTTTATGATGGCGGCCACGGCGATTGGGCACCAAATGATATCGAAAATATGAAAGAACAGCTAAGTACCGCAGTTGATACTTATTTGGGAGTGGATTAAGGATGCAGGGTGCTGGGTGCTGGGTGCTTAAATTTTTTTAAAGAACCTCACAAATTAATGAAATAACGAATCCCGAAGTAACAAATCCCAAATTAACAAATCCCAAATTAACAAATCACGAATTAACAATTTTCAATTTTGCAAAACGGAGCAATAGCTTTTTTAAACCGCCGTTTTCAAAATCAATTTCGGCCTTAGTGTCAGCGCCAACTCCTTCGATTTTGAGAATTTTACCTTTTCCGAAGCGAACGTGCTCCACCATTGTCCCCTGCTTTAGATTGGCGTCTTCCGCATTAAAATTTTTGTCGGTATCGCTGGTAACGGGCTTTAATCTCCGCAATTTTCGAAGCTGTGCTTCCGTGGGGCCCGTTGGTGCCTTGCCGGCCACCGGCTTTTTTAGCCGCAGTTTGCTGTGGTCCACCTCATCAAAAATATCAGCATCCAAAAGCGGTTTGTAGCGGTTTTCCGTAATTGGGGTTAAGTATTCCAAAAAGGTTTCATCTATTTCCTCAATAAAGCGGCTGGGTTCGGCATCAATCAATTTTCCCCACCGGTATCGCGATTGGGTGTAAGTTAAATACGCCTGCTTTTCGGCGCGGGTAAGCGCAACGTAAAACAATCTTCGCTCCTCTTCCAGTTCGCTGCGGGAGTTCATATTCATCCCGCTGGGGAAAAGATCTTCCTCCATCCCCACTATATATACATAGGGAAACTCCAACCCTTTTGCCAAATGCACCGTCATCAACGCAACACGGTCGCTATCGCCTTTGTCGTTATCCAAATCGGTAGCGAGGGCTACGTCTTCCATAAATTCAGCAAGCGAGCCCGTGGCATCGGCTATTTCCTTTTGCTCTACCACAAAGTCGCGCATCCCGTTTAGCAGTTCCTCGATATTCTCAATACGTGCAATGCCTTCGGGAGTGCCGTCTTTCTTTAATTCCTGCAGTAAACCTGTTTTTTTTGCCACGTGTTCAGTAATGGTAAAAGCATCATAGTTTTGATTCAAAACCTGAAAGCTTTCAATCATCGTCACAAAATCCTGCAATTTGCTTTTGGTGCCGGCATTTATCTTTAAATCAATTTTATCGATGTTTTTCATCACCTCAAAAATTGAACGGTTGTAATGGTTTGCGGCAACAATCAATCGCTCCATCGTGGTATCGCCAATGCCCCGCGCAGGATAATTGATAACGCGTTTCAGCGCCTCTTCATCCTTCGGATTTAAAACCAACCGCAGATAAGCCAACACGTCTTTTATCTCCTTGCGTTGATAAAAACTGAGCCCGCCGTAAATTCTGTACGGAATGTCCTTTTTCCGAAGCGCATCCTCAATGGCACGGCTTTGGGCATTAGTTCGGTATAAAACTGCAAAATCGCCATCTTTCAATTGGTGGTTCATTTTATTCTCAAAAATTGAACTCGCCACAAATCGGCCCTCGTCCCCATCGGTCATGGTGCGGTTTACGAGAATTTTGTTGCCTTCGTCATTTGCGGTCCAGACTACTTTTTCAAGTCTTGTTTTATTCTTTTCAATAATTGCATTTGCGGCATTCACTATATTTTTGGTGGAACGGTAATTCTGTTCCAAACGGAAAACCTTTACATCATCATAATCTTTCTGAAAATTCAAAATATTGTTGATGTTGGCACCGCGAAAGGCATAAATACTCTGGGCATCATCGCCCACAACGCAGATATTTTGAAACCTATCGGAAAGGGCACGCACGATTAGATACTGGCTGTGGTTTGTATCCTGGTACTCGTCCACCAAAATGTAACGGAAACGATTTTGGTATTTTGCCAAAACATCCGGAAAACGGGTCAATAGCTCGTTGGTTTTTAATAAAAGATCATCAAAATCCATTGCGCCGGCCTTAAAGCATTTGTCCACATAGGCCTTATAAATATCGCCGAGTCGCGGCATTTTGGCCATGGCATCGGCTTCCATCAATTCGGGGTTGTTGAAATATGCCTTAACGGTAATCAAACTGTTTTTATAGGAAGAAATGCGCGAATAAACCTGCTTGTATTTATACACATCCTTGTCCAGGTTCATTTCCTTTATCACCGACCGTATGACGCTGTGCGAATCCTGGGTATCGTAAATTGTAAAGTTTGAAGGATAGCCCAGTTTGTCCGCCTCAAACCGAAGGATTTTTGCAAAAATACTGTGGAAGGTCCCCATCCAAAGATTTTTTGCCTCGCTGGCGCCCACGATTTTTGCGATACGGTTTTTCATCTCGCGTGCCGCCTTATTGGTGAAGGTAAGTGCCAAAATATTGAACGGGTCCACCCCTTGAGACATTAAATAGGCAATCCGGAAGGTAAGGACCCTCGTTTTTCCAGAACCGGCGCCGGCAATTACAATCATAGCGCCGTCTTTTTGCAGTACTGGCGCTAGTTGGGCTTCGTTGAGTTGTTCTAAATATTTTTCCAAAACTTCATTTTCTTCAAGCTGTGAAAATAGCCATTATCAATCTTTTATCTAAAATGATTTTGGAGAAATTATAAACAAAAATTTCGATTTAAAAAGAAACTATTCCCAAAAACAATTTTCCCAAACCACATAAATTTGAATACCTTTATAAAAAAAACTTTTAATGGAATCTATTCTTTCTTTTCTATCCCAAGTTCCGTGGTGGGGTTGGGTTCTCATCTTTTTAGCGCTCGTTGCCATTCGGGACGTTTTTTTTAACAAGCACCACACTATAAGCCACAACTTCCCCATTATCGGGCACATTCGTTATATGCTGGAAAGTATTGGGCCGGAGCTTCGGCAGTATATTGTTGCGAACAACCGCGAGGAGCTTCCCTTCAACAGGATAGAGCGCGGCTGGATTTATGCTTCGGCAAAAAATGAAAACAATTATGAGGGTTTTGGTACCGATCGGGATATTTATGAACCTAACTACATTTTCATAAACAATGCGATGCTTCCCTTTAAGGTGGAAAAGGACAATCCCAACTATAAAAACCCTTACTTTTTGCCGTGCGCTAAAGTAATGGGCAGTTATAACAAACGCAGAAGACCCTATCGACCAACTTCGATAATAAACGTATCTGCAATGAGTTTTGGCTCACTCTCGGCAAGGGCGGTGGAATCCTTAAATCGAGGGTGCGGTTTGGCGTACGCTTACCACAATACGGGTGAGGGTGGACTTTCCCCTTATCATAAAACGGGTGCCGACGTAGTCTTTCATTTTGGAACGGGATATTTTGGGGTGCGCGATGAGGATGGAAATTTCTCCATGGAAAAAATCGTTAAGCTGGTAAATGAAAACCCTCAGGTAAGAGCCATCGAGATTAAGCTTTCTCAGGGGGCGAAGCCCGGTAAAGGAGGCGTGTTGCCCGGTTCAAAAATAACTGAGGAAATTGCCGAAATAAGACACGTGCCATTGGGAAAGGACGTGCTTTCGCCTCCAAATCATTCGGCCTTTAATGGCGTGAAGGGAATGGTTGAGTTTGTGGAAAATATTGCCGAGGCTACGGGTCTGCCAGTAGGAATTAAATCTGCTGTGGGCCGTTTGGGGGAATGGGAACAACTTGCAAAAATAATGAAAGAAACCGGCAAAGGCCCAGATTTTATAACAATAGATGGCGGTGAAGGCGGTACGGGAGCCTCGCCACCAAGTTTTGCTGACCATGTTTCCCTTCCCTGGCTTTTTGGTTTTGCGGAGGTGTATAAAATTTTTAAAAAGCACGACCTCTGCGATCGCATTGTTTTTATTGGAAGTGGGAAGCTGGGGTTTCCGGCTAAGGCAGCCATGGCATTTTCCATGGGTGCCGATTTGATAAACGTGGCAAGAGAAGCTATGATGAGCATAGGTTGCATTCAAGCACAACAATGCCATACCAACAAATGCCCCAGTGGGGTGGCCACGCAAAACAAGTGGCTACAACGAGGCATTAATATTGAGGACAAATCTGTTCGGGCGCATTTCTATTTTAAGAACTTTAGAAAAGAATTGTTGGAAATGACCCATGCCTGTGGCTATGAACATCCATGCCAGTTCACAATGGATGATGTGGATCTTACCGTGGGCGATAAAAATTTGATAAAAACGTTATCACAGTCTTTTATGTACCATAAATGTGCCGTGCCTTTTGAAAGTATGCATGCGCTTTCACACTGCGAGTATCTGGGTGGAAATTATCATGAAAAAGAGGCTAAAAAAGAAGTGAAGGCAATGCGAAAAGAGAATAAGGTACGTTACTAACATTAATGGAAGATTTACGTTTGTTAAAATTCCCAAAACATCTTAAGTTTGTTTCCCAATAAAAAACTATGGAAGAAACCACCCAAATTATTAGTTACGTTGCCTATCTATTGCCAGCAATTGTTGTGGGCATCATTGCCTATTTTTTCTTTAAGGGCCATACCGCCAACGAAGAAGGCCGCCGAAGGTATTTGGTCCAAAAAGAGGCGCAGAAACAAGTGCTGCCTCTCCGTTTACAGGCATATGAGCGTATTACTTTATTTCTGGAGCGTATAGACCCCAATAAGTTATTGGTTCGGGTAAAACCATTTTCCGATTCAAAAGACGATTACGAAAATTTATTGATAAAAAACATTGAACAGGAGTTTGACCATAATTTAACGCAGCAAATTTATGTTACTCCCGAATGCTGGAACCTGGTAAATGCCGCAAAAAATGCAACAATCCACGTTATCCGTCAGGGGGCGATGCACGAAAAGGAAGGAAATGTGGATAAAATGCGGGAATGGTTGTTACAAAATTTTATGGAGGAGGTCACCCCTTCACAGAAAGCGCTGGCTTACGTAAAAAAGGAGGTGAGTGAACTTTTTTAAGGCGTGAATAGATTGTGATGAATTGCAAAAAGCACCAAGCCAATTCTATTTTTTATTTTCAGCTTTTTATGAACGGCATCTCTGTAGCCTTCCACGGTTTTATAACTGCAGCACATGGTTTTGGCAATTTCCTTGTAACTCATATCGGTGCATGCAAGTTTTATAAACTCAATTTCTTTTTCCTTTAGCTCTGTGTCAATTTCATTTTCCAGGGAATCCATTAGAATCTGTGTAACAGTATTAGTGTAATAATACCCGTTCTCCATTACTTCCTCTAAGGCCTTCTCAAGAATATCTTTTTTTGTATCCTTCATCAAATACCCACTGGCACCGGCCCGTAACATTTTCAAGATAGTATATTCATCCTCTTCTATGGAAAGAGCCAGGATTTTTACTTTGGGAAACTCTTTTTTTAATATTTCAGCAGTTTCTATTCCGTTGAGAATAGGCATCTTTATGTCCATTAGAACCAAATCTGGAACATTGTTGGGATTGGCAAATTTATCGAGCAATTCTCTACCGTTATTGCACAAGTACAACACTTGAAATTTGTTAAAATCCTCCACAAGGCCACCGATGGCTTGGGAAAGCAATACGTGATCATCCACTACTACTACTGAATATTTCATTTTTTAACGCCTTTTGATTTTTGTATTTAAACGAATTTTAATCATACAAACTTATACTTAAGATGCAAGGTTGTGCCCTGGCCTTTTACCGAGTTTATTTTCAAGGTAGAATTGATTAACTGGGCACGGGTTTTCATATTCTTCAACCCGATGCCCATAAAATTATCTGATTTGTCAAAACCCACACCATTGTCTTCGGCAGATATAGTTAAAAGTTCATCGGAATAATCTAAAATCACTTTTAATGTCGATGCCCTGGAATGCTTTATTGTATTTGAAAAAAATTCCTGCATTATTCTGAAAAGAATGATTTGAGTGTTGCTTTCAATAGGAGTTATAGATCCTTGCACCTTGAGTTCCGCGGCAATAAATTTAAGTCTATTGAACCTCTCCATCTCCAAGCTTACGGCCTCTTTCAGGCTTAGGCTTTTTAAGGCTTCGGGATTTATCAACTTTGAAAGTGCCCGTAATTCGTCAATTCCGGTACCTATGGTTTCCGAAACCTCTGCCAACAGTTCGGGCCTCTCCTGCGCCATCTGGGCCTGTATCTTGGCCAGGGTCATTAATTGGCCTATGTTATCGTGCAATTCCCAGCTAATATTCCGCAAGGTTTCTTCACGAATCTCTATTTGCGATTCCGCCAATTCGCGGTCAAAGGCTTTTTTTGCGTTTTCCTGTTCCTGAAGCAATCGATTTTTTCGTCTGGAAAAAACACTGAAAAGCACGATAACTACAATTACGAGGGTTATGGGGATGGCTATTGCCGTAATTATTATGATCTCCTTTTCATCCATAGAAATCCTGTTAAGAAAAACAAGTACATAATGATTATTAGCGAAAACTGTATTACCAGTAAAATCTCGAAGAAGCTGTCTGGCTTATAGAACCAGCTTCTAATAATCTTTATGGGAATATAGCCAATATAAAACAAAAATAGGCCTACACTTACCCAAAACAATAAATCGTTTTTTATAACAAGCACCCGCGATGACTGCAAGATATTAATATAATAGAGAATAATACAAAAAACCAAGATTCCGGCACCGGCCATATAGGAACTTAAAAAGCCTGACCCAATAAAATCAGTAAAAATCCAATCTGAGGCATAAAATAACCAAAAGACGGCAATGCCGCATTTAATATAGAGTTTAAACTTTTTATCGTCTATGGTCTTCAGAAACACATAATAGAAAAGCGAAAAATAAAAGAAGTAATATATATTATAAACAATGGCGTTTGGCGGGCCATATTCATTTACTATATACCATCCCAAAGATTCTGTCAATAATGTAAAGAACAATATAATCGGCAGCACCTTTAAGGCAGAATTCTTATAAAGCGGAAATTTAATCAGTGATACAATAAAGACAATGGCATAAATTGCCAAATGTGCATATCGCATACTGTCTAAAAATGATTCCAAGAGTACAGAAAAGTTAGTTTAATTACCACCACCGAAATCATCCCCATTGGCAGGCGGAGGTGTAATGCTGCTATCATTCAAAATTACACTGGTCGCGCCCATTCCCTGAGTTGCTGCATTGGTAGAGATAAAAAACCCAGCCTCATTCACACTTCCTTGGGGTTCGTTCGGGGTAGTATTTTCACCCTTATCCCTTAGTCCGTTTCCATTAATGGGCACAGCGGTATATACACCGTCTATATCCTCAAGATAAAAACCTACATTTTTTCCGTCGTATGCCATAGTTGGCACCACAAATAAACTATTTCTTCTGGGGTATTTAACGGCATCGCCATTCGGAAATTTGTCGCTGTTGGGATAATTTGATAGGTAAAACCGCAGGGTTTGGATATCTATCTCGGCTTTCTTCGCCTCGTACTCTATGTAGGCAATATATTGTTTGATGGTCGCCAAATCATATTCCGCGTAACGTGTTGGAGTGAATTTGGACCCGTCAGCGGTAATGCTGTCCTCATATTTTTGGATAATCGGCACGCGTCTTTGCGCATAGGCATCATACATCTCCCGTGCCCGCTCTACTGTAATAATATTGTCCTTTGGTGGCCCTTCGTATGGTGGCTCGGTATGTGTAGTGGGCTCTTGGCAACTAAAGAACATTAAATTGATACAAATCAGAAATAAGAATCGTTGGGCAGTTTGTGTTTTCATTTTTAAATTGGTTTTAAAGTTGTGGGATAAATTTAATGACAATAGAAGGAATCTGAAAGTGACCCCTACCCTATTTAAAAGTGAAGATAATTCAAAAGAGTTGATTATTAACGCGCTACAAGTAACTTCGTCCTAAAAAACAGGGAAAACACTGAAAATTTGGGGGAAATCCCCCTTGGGAAAGTAGGAAAATCAGTCGTCTTTTGTACGAATTTCGTTCAGCTCGGTATTCTTATGATCCGCATATTGAAAACCAAGCTCCCACCATTTTGTCATCATCTTTTTGTCGAATATCAAGGAATTTGTAGTGAGAACCGTAGGGGTGTAATACAGATTAATGATGATATCCTTATTGGCCGCCACAAATTTCCCAATGCGTATATTCTGCTTTTCTATGCGGTCTGCCATATAATTGTGCATATTGGTTAGCAGCGAAAAAACATTTTTAGAGGGAAGCCGATTGTAATAGGTAATTTCCGTTTCCAAAATAATCACATCTATAGAAGTGGCCCCGCGGTTGATGGCTTCTTCAATAGGCACCATACTGCCAAAACCACCGTCGGCATATTCGCAGCCGTCCTTTTTTACGAGGCTCATAAACGGGGTGAAATTTGATGAAATCCAAACCCAATCCAAAAAATCCTGATACTCAAAATCATTGACCGATTTGTATTCCACTTGATTTAAAGACAGGTTGGAAACCGTTACCACTACTTCCTTTTCCGAAGCTTTTAGATTGTTGAATTCGGTCTCGGTAAATGTTTTTTCGATCAACTTCCGAAGGTTTAGGCTTTCCCCAAAAGTCTTTTTCCCCTTTATAAAATTCATCAAAACCGTATAATGGTCGATCCCGATTTGTTTTCCGCCAAATTTATCTTCCTTTATTACAAACGGACAACTATTGAAAATGCTCTTTTGGTTTACCGAGGTATATATCTCGCGGATTTTCTCAACCTTGTCCAGCGCTAAATGCGAAATGAGCAAACTACCCGTGGAGGTGCCCACAAATAGATCATAATTGTGATGCAACTCCTGCATTAAATATTGAGCCACGCCACCTGCAAACGCGCCCTTACTACCTCCGCCCGAAATAACCAACGCTCTCATTCCTTTATTATTGAATTTAAATAATTTGCAGCCCCTTCGGAAACCTGCCTGCCCAAAACCTTTACCTGTTCATGATACTTTTCATTTTGAAGCAGATTGTTCAACAAGGCCTTTGAAGGTTTCGCAAATCGCCAAGTGGGATGCACAGTGGCTTCCACCAAATTCTTGAGCGTTTCGGTATCCCAAAGTTGCAGTTCGTTTACATATTCAAAAGCCTTTTCCCGGATTTCAAAACTGTAATCGGGGGAAGTGTAATGTTTAAGTTCGCTTATATAATTTTCCTTTTCCTGATTATCATATCCCTCCGTAAGCAAGGCTAAAGCAAGCCACAACTGCCGAATGTTTTTATTCTGAAAACCTTCAATTCCCTTCGTTTTATTTAAATACGCTGCCCGTTTTTCCGGAAATTGCATCCACAGTTGATACAGCGCAGATTCCATCGTTACATAGGAATCATCTTGCAACAAACTTTCATATTCGGTTTGAAGTTCCTTCGGAATGGTTTGCAGCGAAAGGGCAATTGCCTGCCGAACGTATAAATTATTGCTGTTAAAAGCAGTTTTATAAAGTGGAAGCGTTTCAGCAAGTGGCTCATCCATTAATTGATAAACAGCTTCCTGCCTTATAAAATCATTCGGAAAGGTAAGCGCCGTTTTCAATTGTATTTTTTTATCTGAAAAAGGAACGGCCCGAAGCGCGGAAATTTCAAAATATTTACGGATGAAGGCCGATTTCAGCAAGGATTGGTAAGCATCCTCACTTTGAAATGCCGTTTGTTGCAGCCAATCTTTTTCAAATGTCGAAATATCCACATCGGAAACGTTTTTTACTTCATTTAAAAAATCTTGGGTAGCAACATTTTTGAATTTATATTTTTCCAGATAATTTTTAATAGCCAATTTAAAAGCATCCTCCCCGATTCGCTCGCGCAAAATGTGCAGCGCCCACGCACCTTTTTGATAAAACGTAAGCGAGCTCGCCTTTGGGTTTAAAAGAGATTCGCCTTGGCCTTCATCGCTCATCGCTTTCAATTGCTCCGCTGTTTGGTAGAGTTGCCAGTAATAATAATCATCGCCAAAAATTTCCTTTTCGGCCAATAACGCGTAATAGGTGGCAAAACCTTCCTGTAGCCAATGGTCCTCGCCAGCTTTTTCGGTAACCAGGTTGCCAAACCATTGGTGGGCCAGCTCGTGGGCGTTTACGTTTACGTAGTTTCTGTCATTAAAGCCCGTGGAATCCACCACAAAGGCTTGGGAAAAAATTGTGAGGGTCGTATTTTCCATTCCCGCATACAGAAAATCGCGGACGGGGACCTGTTTGTAGTTTTGCCACGGATACGGCACGCCGATTTCAGTTTCCAAAAAGTCAAAAATCTCTTTACTGTAACGGTACGTGGGTTCTACTTTTAGGGAATCTTTCGGCGTGAAATACAATTCAATTGGAATTCCTGAGTTTGAAACGAGTTCCCTTTTGTTGAAATCGCCAATTGCGAAAGCTACTAAATAGCTGGACATTGGGTTTTTCATATTGAAACGCCAAGTATTTACTTCGTGTAAATTACCGTAATCGATTAATTTGCCATTTGCAATTACAACTTTATCAATTGGTGCTAAAAGCTGTAAATCGAACTCGATTTTATCGTTTACGTCGTCAATACTCGGCAACCAATGTGAAGTGTATTTACCCTGCCCCTGCGTCCAGATTTCATCTCCGAAAAAATAGAGTGTTTGTTTCGGTTTCATTTCATAATAAAAATCTGCTTTGTAAGTGGTGCCAACTTCAAAATTGCCTACAAACCAAACCTTCTTTTCATCGTAAGTTATTTTGAAATTTGCAGTTTTAATATCATTAATTTGAATATTTACGGCATCCATAAAAATGGAATCCGTTTCTTTCAAAACCTTAAAAGCAGTTAGAAATTTACCTTCCACTTTCTTTTCGTCAGCCTTCGTACCAATTGAAGCCTCAATCCTCAAAAAATCTACGACATTGGTCTGCTGCGCTTGCAACATAAAGTTTCCCGCAAACACAAAAAATAACAGAAATAGTATTGCTGGAGATCTTTGGTGCAATGTGGTTGAGTCCAATTTCAAAAAATAAAACATAAAAAAAGGTTATTCCTGGATTTCAAAAATAACCTTTTTAAAAGTGTGTGAATTAAATTTCTATTCTAAAATAATCCTTTTCACCCCTGTGCCGTAACTATTTTCAAGATTGATGAAATACACACCCTTTGCAAGGTTGGAAACATCAAAGGAATAATTGTTCAATTCGGCCACCGAATTAAAATAATATGCCTTTACCGATTTGCCGTCAACAGTATTAATCGTCAAACGTGAGATGCTCTCGGGATATTTCGTTTTAATATGAAAGATGCCGTTTGAAGGGTTCGGAAATACCGAAATATCATAAACCTGTGTATTGTCTATAGTATTCACCCCTAAAATATTACCGTAAACCATGGGGTTGTTGCTTTGGTTAATTATGTGGGTATCTACGTAATAAATAGGGTTGTAACCATCATTACAATCGGAACAAGTTTGCCCGGATACGCAATTTGGATTGTTAGGATGGCAATTATCCTGATAGTTTGGATGGAACCTATAATCCAGATTAAAAGTAGTTCCTATATATTGCGTAAAATCATAAATATGTGGCGGTGAAATAGCTCCAGGGCACCAACCTGCCCTGCCGTACTGCCACGTGCCTTGCTGTCCCGTACAGTTATCAGGGTTTGGATTGCATTGATTCCAAAGATGCTGTGTAAAAGTCTGCGCTCCATTAATGTCGAAATAATGGGTGGCGTTAAAAAACTCCGCAGCGTTGGCAGTATTATTAGCGCCCCAACCGTGGCCCGTATTCGAAACCCGCAGGTGGGAAGCCTGTACTTGCGCAGGAATATCTACACTAAACGTTTCTACCGGCTGTAAGTTTGCGGGATCACCAAAAGCGTAGCCATCATCCCAAACCTCAACTACATTACTGTAAGCGTATTGGGGTGCTCCAGCAGTATATTCCGTGTCCAATGTAAGCTGCCAGCCTCCCGTGCCCCAAGTGTCAATAAATACCCGAATTTCCACTTCCCCTTGTAGCAGCGACATATAATCGGTGACGTCCAATTCGTGGTTGCAACCTACTCCATAAGGCGTAATATATCTAATTAATTGAATCCAATTGCCGTCCGGGGCCTTCACATCTATAAATGCCCAGCGGTCCCAATCATCACAACCGCCTGAAATATTTGGGCATTCCACTTCCAAAAACGCGTTCATATCGTTATAGGCACCCACGAATTGCGGAAAGGTATGTGTTCCGTAGTACCAGCGGTCGTTTTGGCCCGTAAATTCGATAACCACATCTTCCAAACTTCGCACTACTTGGGTGTTGGCAGTTTGGTTTACCGTAATAGTACGGGTGAGGGAAGTTTCATCGCCATCTGTGGTTTTGGCAGTAATTACAATGGTGTGCGCTCCGTAATTGGCGGGCGTCCACAAAAGGTAATAAAAACCGGTCTCTGCCACGGCTGGATAATCTGTGCCGTTTATGTTTACAATTACTTCTGAAATGCTATCGGGCGAATCTACCGAAGCATTCATATAAATAGGGTACGGTTTTAAAACGGGCATTTCAAGCGGATAATCCTCCGTGAGCCGAGTAGTAAGTTCGGGAATGGCAAGATTTTCAGCAAACACTGAAAGTTGCAGAAAAAATGCCAATGCAAATAAAAGGTAGTTTTTTTTCATCTGTAAATACTATTTGAATGATTAAATTAGCCAAGATATAGCAACAAATATATCATTTAAAACTTCAGAGGAAGTAAGCCAGGGAATTTTTTTCTTAAAATGGAAGCCTAATTATATGAATGCCAATTTTCTGCAAACCCCGATAGATTACCTAAAAGGCGTTGGGCCCAACCGGGCCGATTTGCTGAAAAAGGAACTCGGCATTCACACTTTTCAAGATTTGTTGAATCTTTTTCCGAATAGATATTTGGACCGTACCCAGTATTACAAAATCGCGCAGTTGCAACAGACCAATGCCGAGGTACAGATTATCGGAAAAATCACCCACATTAAAACCGTAGAACAAAAACGAGGGAAGCGATTAGTTGCAACTTTTATTGACGAAACCGGAACGATGGAATTGGTTTGGTTCCGTGGCCAAAAATGGATTCGTGAAAATTTAAAGCTGAATGTTCCCTATGTAATTTTCGGAAAGACGAATTATTTCAACGGCAGTTTTTCGATGCCGCACCCTGAAATGGAGTTGCTCGAGGCACACGAAAAAAGTATTCGTTCTGCGATGCAACCCGTGTATCCTTCCACAGAAAAATTAGGCAATAGCGGCATCACAAATAGGGTGATAAATGGGTTGATGCAACAGCTGTTTTTGGAGAGCAAAAATGCCTTTGCCGAGACCCTCTCAAAACCACTTTTGGAACAGTTGAAATTGGTGTCAAAAAAGGAGGCACTTTTCAACATACATTTTCCAAAAAGCCAGGCGCATTTGGCACGGGCGCAATACCGATTAAAATTTGAGGAATTGTTCTATATTCAGCTGCAATTAATTCGAAAAAACCTCATCCATAAATCGAAAATCAAGGGCCATACTTTTGATAAAATTGGCCATAACTTCAACACCTTTTATTCGCAACATTTGCCCTTTGAATTGACCGAGGCACAGAAGCGCGTCATCAAGGAAATCCGCAACGATTTGGGAAGCAATGCGCAGATGAACCGACTTTTACAGGGCGATGTGGGTTCAGGGAAAACCATAGTAGCGTTCATGTCAATGTTAATAGCACTTGACAACGGTTTTCAGGCCTGTTTAATGGCGCCGACTGAAATTTTGTCAGTCCAACATTATAACGGATTATTTGAAATGTGTAACAAACTGAATACCAGTATTGAATTGTTGACTGGATCAACCAAAACTTCAAAAAGAAAAGAAATTCACGAAAAGCTTGAAAATGGCGAGTTAGACATCTTAATTGGCACCCACGCCTTGCTGGAAGATAAGGTAAAATTTAAAAATTTAGGGCTTGCAATTGTGGATGAGCAACACCGTTTTGGAGTGGAACAACGGAGCAAATTATGGCATAAGGGAGGCCCCTCCGGGGAGGTTGGAGGGGCCATTCCCCCACATATCCTAGTTATGACCGCTACACCTATCCCCCGTACCCTTGCAATGAGCATTTATGGCGATCTGGATATTAGTGTAATTGACGAGCTTCCGCCGGGCAGAAAAGATATAAAAACCGTGCACCGTTTTGATGCAAATAGACTGAAGGTTTTTCGCTTTATAAAAGACGAAATTTCAAAGGGCAGACAAGTGTATATTGTGTACCCTTTGATTCAGGAAAGTGAGACCATGGATTACAAGGATTTGATGGACGGATACGAGAGCATCGTGCGCGAATTTCCTATGCCGAAATATCAAGTTTCCATCGTTCACGGACAAATGAAACCTGCTGACAAAGAATACGAAATGAACCGTTTTATAAAAGGCGAAACACAAATTATGGTTGCCACAACTGTAATTGAAGTTGGCGTAAATGTGCCAAATGCCAGCGTGATGATTATTGAAAGTGCGGAACGGTTTGGACTATCACAATTACACCAATTGCGCGGCAGAGTTGGCCGTGGTGCCAAGCAGAGTTACTGCATTTTAATGACCGGCCACAAACTTTCGGCAGACGCCAAAACCCGTTTAGAGACTATGGTCCGTACCAGCGACGGTTTTGAAATTGCCGAAGTGGATTTAAAACTCCGCGGCCCCGGCGATTTGATGGGCACCCAACAAAGCGGTGTGCTAAACCTTCGCATTGCAGACATCGTAAAGGATTCCGAAATATTAAAGATTGCCCGAAGCTATGCGGCACAGACCCTTAAGGCCGACCCCAACCTTACTTCCAAAGAAAATATTCCTATTAAAAATACCTATGCCCAGCTTGTGAAATACCGCAATATTTGGAATTATATTTCCTAATAATGACGTTCAATTCAATAGAAATCAATTATTTTCGCAAAAAAAACAAACTCCTTCAATGAAATCATTTTCGCGACTCGCAATTTTATTTTCCCTTTTCATCTGTTTCAACACTACCGCCCAAGTTTTCAATCCCTATTACAATGGCCTGGTGGATAATGTTTCCGCTTCAAACATTCTTGCCGATCTAATAACGTTTGAAGATTTCGGAGTAAAAGAACCGGGGACTAGCGAAATCGACGACGCAAAAAACTGGATAATTGGCCGCTACCAAAGTTTGGGGTACACGACCATTGAAACCCAAGATTTTACTGTTTTTGGGCAAAATACTTCAAATATTATAGTCACCAAAACAGGCAGCCTGTATCCAAATACATTTTTGATAATCGACGGCCATTACGACACCGTGAACGGTCCCGGCGCCAACGACAACGGCAGCGGAACGGTTTTGATACTCGAACTCGCAAGACTATTGAAGGATATAGATACTGAATATTCCATCAAATTCATTCACTTTAGCGGGGAGGAAGAAGGTTTGATCGGCAGCGAATATTATGTGAATAATACCGTTATTCCTGAGAATTTAGATATCAAATTGGTTTTAAACATAGACGAAGTGGGCGGCGTTGCGGGCCAAAACAATAACACCATAATATGTGAGCGCGACGAATCCCCCCCAAACTACAATAATGCAGCATCAGCCTTGGCCACGCAGGAAATGGCTAACTGTTTTGGATTGTATTCTAATTTGCAGACCCAGATTTCGTACGCATATTCCTCAGATTATATGCCTTTTGAAAATAACGGCGAAGTAATTACGGGTCTCTATGAGGCCAACGAATCGCCATATACCCATGGTCCGAATGATATCATTGATAATATGGATCCCGATTATGTTTTTGAAGTAACCAAAGGCACATTGAGCTCGGCACTTCATTTTGCGGTGGGGCGCGAACCGTTGAGCATTTCGGAAAACCACCTTGACGTGAGTTTGGTACTTTACCCCAACCCTACACGTGGCACATTAAATGTACACTTGAACTCACCAATTGTGGCACCTTTAGAAATGACCATTTTTGATGTTTTGGGAAAAGCGGTTTACAAAACTACGCTACGCATTGAAAATAGCGCTACAGATGTTAGTTTCTTGGAGAATGGTGTTTATATAGCTGCGTTTCAGGATGGCAATCGCGCGATTAGAAAACAGTTTATCCTAAACCAATAAGCAATAAAAGTTCATTTCGACAACTACCTACTCTCTCCGAGCAACGAGGACTCAAAACAGGGTACCAACGAACAAATATTCCTGAAATTGATTTAGGGAATAAGAAAGCTATCATTCTGCTTCCTTTCAGTTTTGATACAAACAAAAAGAAGTAAACCGTTTAAGCTGTCTGAGATTTGATCGATGCCTAAAAGGAAGCGCTATAATTCTAATAGCTTATTTTAAAGGAAACGCCTTTTGGAAGAAACTTAGTCCTTTATTTTGTGATTTCGTATTGTTTGAGGCCGTTTCAATCCCCAAGCCAATTAATTTTCTTGCCAATTCAATTACTTTTCAATACTTTTAGGTTTATGACAGAAGCCGCTTTAGAAGAAGAGAAAAAGGAGCTCGCCAAGCAGTACAAACAGCTGCTCAAGATCAGTTACCGCACCCTTACCAAAGATGATAAAAAACTGATCCGCAGCGCGTTTGACCTTGCCGTTGATGCCCACAAGGAGCAACGCCGCAAAAGTGGCGAGGCTTATATTTTTCACCCCATAGCGGTCGCAAAAATTGTTGCTTCAGAGATTGGGCTGGACGCTACCAGCATCGCTGCCGCCCTTTTGCACGACGTGGTTGAGGATACTGAATATTCCTTGGAGGATATCGAGCGTATGTTTGGCACTCCCGTGGCCCGCATTGTGGACGGGCTTACCAAGATTGCCCATATCAATATGTCTGAAGATGTTTCCATGCAGGCGGAAAATTTCAGAAAAATGCTGCTTACCCTCAATGAGGACATCCGCGTAATCATCATAAAAATTGCGGACCGGCTGCACAATATGCAGACCATGGAAAGCATGCCGCCGGACAAACAGCGGAAAATCGCTTCGGAAACGCTTTATATTTACGCCCCGCTCGCCCACCGCATTGGGCTTTACAACATAAAAACCGAGTTGGAGGATTTGGGACTGAAATTTACCGAGCCAGATGTGTACGCAGATATTTTAGGCCGAATAAAGGAAAGCAAGGAAGAACAGGACGCCTATATAGAGGCTTTCAATAAAGTGATTAAAGACTCATTGGATGCCGAAAATTTAGAATATGAAATAAAAGGCCGACCCAAATCCATCTTTTCTATTCGAAGAAAGATGCTTGCGCAGAACGTCACCTTTGACGAGGTGTATGACAAATTCGCCGTGCGGATTATCTATAAAAGCAAGCCCGAAAACGAAAAATTCTTCGCGTGGAAGATTTATTCTATAGTTACCGACCATTTCCGCCCCAACCCAATACGGCTTCGCGACTGGATTTCTTCCCCCAAATCAACGGGTTACGAAGCACTGCACATAACCGTGATGGGCCCGAAAGGCCGCTGGGTAGAAGTGCAGATTCGCAGCGAGCGGATGAACGAGATTGCCGAGAAAGGTTTTGCTGCCCACTACAAATACAAAAACAAGGAAAAAGACGACGGCGGCCTCGAAAACTGGCTGAACAAACTACAAGACACGCTGGAGAATTCAGAAATAAGTGCCGTGGATTTTGTAGAGGAATTCAAACTGAATCTTTACGCCAAGGAAATTTTTGTCTTTACCCCGAAAGGAGACCTGTATTCACTTCCAAAAGGGGCCACGGCTCTGGATTTCGCCTTTCACATTCACACCGAAATTGGGATGCACACCCGCGGTACAAAGGTGAATGGAAAACTCGTCCCGCTGAGCCACGAGCTCAAAAGTGGTGACCAAGTAGAGGTTATTACTTCAGATAACGCAAAACCTACGGCCAACTGGCTCAATTACGCCACCACTGGCCGCGCGCGTTCAAAGATTAAATCGTCACTGAAGGACGAAAAGAAACAGCTCGCCGAGGAAGGAAAGGTAATCTTGGCCCGAAAATTAAAATCGCTGAAACTGAACCTCGATGAAAGCCTACTCAATCAATTGGTAGTTTTCTTTAAGGTGAAAACGAGTTTGGATTTGTACTATCGCGTTGGCGCAGGAATCATCGACAACCAAAAATTGAAGGATTTTGCCGCTTCGAGAAGCAATGCCTTTATCAGTTTCTTCAAAAATAGAATCCGAAAGCCCGACAAGCCCGAGGATGTCAACAAGGAAGAAATCACTGAAAAATTTGACCAGCTCGTTTTTGGAAAGAACGAAGACAAACTCGATTATAAAATGGCAAACTGCTGCAACCCCATTCCCGGTGATGATGTTTTCGGCTTCGTAACGGTGAATGAAGGTATAAAAGTACATAAGACCAACTGTCCGAATGCGCTGCAACTCCAGAGCAACTATAGCTACCGCATTATGCCCGCCAAGTGGATTGACAGCACGCAACGCGAGTTTAAAGCCGTCCTTAACATTTCGGGAATTGACACGATTGGTTTGGTAAATGAAGTAACGAAAGTAATCTCAAACAACCTTCATATAGATATGAAAAGCGTCCACTTCGACAGTAATGACGGGGTTTTCACTGGGAAAATAGTTGTAGTGGTGAAAAATAAATCGATTCTGAACAATCTTGTGGACAACATCAAAAAAATAAACGGAATTGATAAGGTTACCCGGGTTTAGGTTGTGGGATGATGAAAAAAAGGTTAGCGGTTTAACATTTTCGTAAAGAAGTCATTCGTCTTAAGTCCATTTCACGGATGATTTCATTTTCTATCATTTCGCCAATGCCACATCTAAAATTTGAGTAACTTTGCACACTTAATTATGAGTTCAAAAACAGACATAAATAATCAAGAAATTGTAAAGAACGTTTTTACGGGCTTCCTTGAGCAAAAGGGGCATCGCAAAACGCCAGAACGCTACGCAATTCTTCAGGAAATTTACGACCACGACGACCATTTTGATATTGAGTCGCTGTACATAAATATGAAGAACAAAAACTACCGCGTAAGCCGTGCCACGCTTTACAATACTATTGAATTGCTTTTGGAATGCGGCTTGGTGCGCAAACACCAGTTTGGCCAAAACCAGGCACACTATGAAAAATCGTATTTTGACCGCAACCACGACCACGTTATTCTCGCCGATGGCGAAGTGATTGAATTTTGCGACCCGCGGATTCACAACATAAAAAAAACCATAGAAGAGGTTTTTAACATTGAAATAACCAACCATTCACTTTATTTCTACGGAAATAGAAAAAATCCCGCCACTACCGATGACGGGAACAATCAATAAAAATTATGGCAGTAGACTTACTACTTGGATTGCAATGGGGCGACGAAGGCAAAGGAAAAATTGTCGATGTCCTAACAAAAAACTATGATATAATCGCGCGTTTTCAGGGCGGGCCGAATGCGGGCCACACTTTGGAATTTGACGGACACAAGCACGTTTTGCACACCATTCCCAGTGGAATATTTCACGAGGGAACTATCAATTTGGTGGGGAACGGCGTGGTGATTGACCCCGTGATTTTCAAAAGGGAGCTCGATAATCTTGCAAAATTCAATTTAGACCTTAAAAAGAGCCTGCTTATTTCGCGAAAGGCGCATCTTATTTTGCCTACCCACCGTTTATTGGATGCTGCTTCCGAAGCTTCAAAAGGAAAAGCGAAGATTGGCTCAACGCTTAAGGGCATTGGCCCAACTTATATGGACAAGACCGGTCGCAACGGCATGCGTGTCGGCGATTTGGAAATGGACAACTGGCAGGAGAAATACCGCGCTCTGGCAGATAAGCACGAAGCGATGATTGATTTTTACAATGTGGATGTGCAATACGATTTGGCAGACCTTGAAGCGGAATTCTTCAAAGCGGTTGAAGTATTGAAAAGCCTTACCTTTATTGATAGCGAGGAATATTTGCACCAAGCCCAAAAAGATGGCAAAACCATTCTTGCCGAAGGCGCTCAGGGGTCTTTGCTCGATATAGATTTTGGCACCTATCCCTTCGTAACCTCATCAAACACTACTGCCGCAGGAGCGTGTACCGGTTTGGGAATAGCTCCCGGAAAAATAAAGGAAGTATTCGGAATTTTTAAGGCTTACACCACTCGCGTGGGCAGTGGCCCCTTCCCTACCGAACTTTTTGACGAAGATGGCGAAACCATGGGCCGTGTGGGCAATGAATTTGGCGCAACCACAGGCCGTCCGCGTCGTTGCGGCTGGTTAGATTTGGTAGCGCTTCGATATGCAGTGCAAGTAAATGGCGTTACCCAATTAATTATGATGAAAGGCGACGTGTTGAGTGGTTTCGACACACTTAAAGTATGTACTGCTTATAACTATAAAGGTGAAACAATCCATCATTTTCCATATAATATTGAGGCCGAAAACGTAACGCCGGTATATACTGAAATGAAGGGCTGGCAGGCAGATTTAACCAAAATGACCGAAGCTTCTCAAATGCCACAGGCCTTGAACGATTATATCGATTTCTTGGAAAAAGAACTGGAAGTGCCGATTAAAATTGTTTCCGTAGGGCCGGACAGAAAGCAAACCATTCATCGGGCTTAGGGATTA
>CERP01000937.1_pt1 | contig 133031 bp, 119 predicted proteins | sample 530801 | NCBI WGS metagenome assembly CERP01 (sample SAMEA2620991, study PRJEB7988) | marine metagenome | biome: marine biome (ENVO:00000447); feature: surface water layer (ENVO:00002042); material: "saline water (ENVO:00002010), including plankton (ENVO:xxxxxxxx)" | depth 5 m | reverse complement strand
TTGTTTATTGTTTATTGTTTATTGTTTATTGTTTATTGTTTATTGAAAATTGCTAATCGTTTCTTTCTGAAACAGCTGTCCGCACTTTTTGAAAACCTTCGCCCAGGGCGTCAAAAACCTTGTCGCGGAAACTTTTTTCCAGCTCCCATTCCACATCCTGCAAAAGTGCGGTGGCATCCACTTTTTCACTGTTTAGGATGCGCTGTGTTTGTATCTCGCGGCGGGCATTGGCAAGTAGGGCTTCCACTTCAGTTGCGGTAACTTCAGCGTTGTCTTGCTGGAGTTTTTTTACGGATGCAACAACTTCATCTACTTTCGTATTAAAAATTTGGTCTTCCTTGGAAAGCACAGTTTTTTCGGTGTTTACGGTTTGTTCTACATCTGAATTTTGTACGGCAATAGCATCGCGCTTTTCAATCCTTTTATCGATTGCGGATTTCTTTTGCTGAAATGGTTTCGGCTCAACATTTGGTTTCTGCGTTTCCGAGGCTTTCTTTTTTGACGCTTTGTTTTCCATTTTTTCAGAACTATTTTCTTCCGAAGCAATTGTTTCATTGTTGGAATTATTCGGAATAATTTCCAACTCCGTTTCCGTGGCGGGTGTTTCAGAGTTTTCATTCACCACTTGGTTTTTCACTTCCGAAGTATTTCGGTTGAATAAAACAGAGGCCAAAATCAAGAGACCCACAAAACTTGCGGCGACATAATACCACAGCACGGTTTTCTTTTTAGGCTGCTCCGCATCCAGTTTTGCCTCCAATTTTTTCCAGGCATTGGCGGAAGGTTTCATTTCTCTCGCTTCCAGCTTTTCGCGGATGTTATCTTCCAGTTTATAGGGTGCCATAGCTCAGATTATTTTGTTGTTTTACCATATTTTGAAGCATTTTGCGGGCCTTGAACAGTTGTGTTTTTGAAGTGTTTTCACTTATCTGCAACAATTCGGCAATTTCGCCGTGCTTATAGCCTTCCACCGCGTAGAGTACAAAAACCGTTTTGTAGCCGTCGGGCAGAGTGTCTATCATTTTTTGGATTTCATTCGCTTCCAGTTCGGTTTCAATAAAGGTGGCGTGCTCACTGGTGTTTTCTATTTCCGTTTCCGAAATGAAATGCAGCTTTTTGTCTTTCCGAAGTTGGGAGATGCTTTCGTTCACCATAATCCTTCGTATCCAACCTTCAAAACTGCCCTCATTTTTAAAATCGTTTAAATGGGTGAACATTTTGAAAAAGCCCGAAAGCATAACTTCCTCCGCCAAATCGTTATCTTTCAAATATTGCCTGCACACGCCCAGCATTTTAGGCGAAAACATTTCAAACAATTGATGCTGCGCGCGGCGGTCGCCTTTGGACGCTTTCGCTATCAACTGTGAATAGTTTTTATGTAAGGGTATAATTTTCAAAATACGCTTTGCTGTTAAAGGCTTCTATTTTAATAGACGCAGGTTTTTGAAAAATGGTTGTCTAATGGGGGGAAAAGTTTTCAGTTTTCAGTCGCAGTATTCAGTTAGCCTCTGAATACTTAGACTGAATACTGAGACTGAAACCTGCTATTTTTTCCGGTCGATAACGTAATTCACCATCAATTCCAATGATTCCTTATAGGGCGAAGTGGGATAAGACCCCAGGAGTTGCAGGGCCTGTTGTTGGTACTCCTTCATTTTTGTAACGGCATAGTCAAGCCCGCCGTTATCTTTCACAAAAGTGATGACTTCCTTCACGCGCTGCTTGTCCTTATTGTGATTTTTCACCGAATTGATGAGCCACTTTTTTTCTTGGGAAGAAGAATGGTTTAGAGCATATATTAAAGGTAGGGTCATTTTTTGCTCCTTAATATCAATGCCCGTGGGCTTGCCGATGTGCTCGCTTCCGTAATCGAAAAGGTCGTCCTTTATCTGAAAGGCGGTGCCAATGAGCTCGCCAAACTTGCGCATTTTTTCCACCTCTTCGTCGGGCGCCATTACGGACCGGGCACCCATGGCACAGCAAGCGGCAATTAAGGTGGCGGTTTTTTGGCGGATGATTTCAAAATAGATTTCCTCGGTAATGTCGAGCCTTCGGGCTTTTTCTATTTGAAGCAGTTCCCCCTCGCTCATTTCGCGTACGGCTACTGAAATTATCTTCAATAAATCGAAATCGTCGTTGTCAATGGAAAGCAACAAGCCTTTTGAAAGCAGATAATCACCTACGAGCACGGCAATCTTGTTTTTCCAAAGTGCATTTATGGAGAAGAAGCCACGCCTGCGGTTGCTATCATCTACCACGTCATCGTGCACTAGCGTTGCGGTGTGGATAAGCTCGATAACGGAAGCGCCGCGATAGGTGCGCTCGTTCACCTGCCCATTGCCCGTCATTTTCGCAATGAGGAAAACGAACATGGGGCGCATCTGCTTTCCTTTTCGGTTTACTACGTAGTGGGTAATTCTGTTGAGAAGGGAAACTTTGGAAGACATGGAGGCAGAGAACTTTTTTTCAAAAAGCTCCATCTCGGTTTCAATGGGAAGTTTGATTCGTGAAACTATCTTCATAAAGGCTCAAAGATAGTTAAAAATGGACGATGGTTTTAAACGAGAACACAAGTAAAGGTGATGGATTTAAAAAACAGGAACGGGAATTTAACAAAATATTCTGAAATCATTCTTACCTGTAAAAACCAAAATCTCAGTGAAACTATCATTTAATTTTTAAAAATTGAAAAAGCTTGTTAATAAATACAAAACAGACACTCAACAGTGCTTTTAAAATGCGAATTTTTAAAAAGGCGTTAAAACATTCCGAAACAGACGTAAACAAAGGAACAAGCCTTATTTTTGGGAAAATTAATTTTAACTCCTTAATTATTATTAAAATGAAAAAAATTACACTATTGGCCGCATTGTTTGCTGGCTTTGCTATGAATGCTCAGACTACTTACTTCTCGGATGACTTTAACGATGAAGATGTATCAGATTGGACTATTTATGACGAAGATGGAGATACCTTTACATGGGGAGATCTCTTTACGGTTACAGACCAAAATGGTGACCCTGTTACCCCGGTTTCATTAATTTCAAGATCTTGGCAAGGCGTACCATTGACGCCAGACAACTGGATAGTTTCACCGGCTATTGATTTAACAACTGCAAGTGGAGATGTTCAATTAACTTGGAAAGTGCTGGCCGCTGCAGCGGAATGGGATAATGAAAACTATACTGTATACGTTGCAACAAGCAGCGACCTAGCTGACTTAGAGGCTTCTACCGTTACTTTTAACGAAGTATATGATGATCCAAATGATGAGGGAACTCAATATGATCGCTCATTAGATCTTTCTAGCTTGACTGGAGAAACTATTTATGTAGCTTTCAGACACCACGATGTTACAGATATGGATTATCTTTCTATCGATGATGTGATGATATCTGGAGTATTGGCGGTAAACTCTAACGAGTTCCAAGGTTTCAAACACTTCGTTGGAAACGGCCAGTTAAACCTTTCCGCAAATACATCTATGGAAAAAGTTGCTCTTTACAATATGTTAGGACAACAAGTGGTATCTCAAAAATTGAATAGCAACAACGAAACTGTAAATATTTCTGGACTTCAGTCTGGTGTTTACATCGTGACTGTTTCTATTGAGGGCGCAAGCAAGACTTTCCGTATTGTAAAAAACTAATTTGTTTCCAGCAATATTAAATAAAAAAGAGCGGCCAAAAGCCGCTCTTTTTATTGTTTGTTTGCCAATTGCCCGCAGGCGGCGTCAATGTCCTTACCGCGGCTTCGGCGGACGGTTACGGGAATTCTGTCGTGTTCCAAGGCTTGTATATAATCATCAATCACTGTGGATGAAGCCTGTTGAAAATGGCCATCTTCAATAGGATTGTATTCAATAATATTTACCTTGCACGGCACGTATTTGCAGAACGTAACGAGCGCCTCAATATCTTCCCACCTATCGTTTATATCCTTCCAAACAATGTATTCATACGTAATCTTACGTTTGGTTTTGCTGTACCAATACTCCAAGGATTCGCGCAGGTCGGGTAGCGTAAAACTTTTCGCAAAAGGCATAATCTGCTCCCGCTTTTCCTGAATGGCGGAATGCAATGATACCGCGAGATTGAATTTTACTTCATCATCCGCAAGCTTCTTTATCATTTTTGGAACGCCAGAGGTAGATACGGTAATGCGTTTTGGAGACATTCCTAAACCGTCCTCAGAGGTAATTTTCTCGATAGATTCCAACACATTTTTATAATTCATGAGCGGCTCGCCCATTCCCATAAAAACAATGTTGGAAAGGGGCTTATTGTGATATAGACGGCTTTCCTTATCGATGGCCACTACTTGATCGTAGATTTCGTCTGGGTTTAGATTGCGCATTCGTTTCAGCCTTGCCGTAGCGCAAAAAGTACAATCCAAACTACAGCCCACCTGACTGGAAACGCAGGCGGTCGTCCTCTTTTTTGTGGGAATCAAGACCGATTCGACCACCAGGTCATCGTGAAGTTTCACGGCGTTTTTTATGGTTCCGTCGTTGCTCTTTTGAAGGTGGTCAACTTTAATATGGTTAATGACGAAATTTTCATCCAAATGCTTTCGGGTTTCCTTTGAAATATTGGTCATATCATCAAAGCTGTGAATCCCCTTGCTCCATAGCCAATCATAAACCTGTGTCCCTCTAAAAGCCTTGTCGCCAATGCTTTCAAAGAAACTTCGTAGTTCTTCTTTTGAAAGTGCCCGTATATCTCTTTTTTCTGAAACCATCGTGCAAAATTACGGTATTTAAAACAAAAAGCCCCTTTCTTTTCAGAATAGAGACTTAGCTTAATTTGAAATGAAATTGTTATTTATTGATTATGATTTTTTTGGTCATCGAGTCGTTGCTGTCTTCATCCATTAAATGAAGAAAATAAACCCCCTCTGCAAGATTGGTTACATTAATGGTATTCATTGTATTGGACAATGAACCCGAGTGGATCCGCTGCCCCACCACATTAAAAAACTGAAAGGACAGATGCGGATATCTATTATTCATAACCGTGATGGTTGTTTTTGCAGGGTTTGGATAGATTTTAAGATCTCCCGTAATTTCAAAATCCGGAGTGTTCAATAGGTTTTGGAGGGTTTCTACGGTAGCACTCCCAGAATTGATAGGATCCAACCATTCCAAAAGGCGGGTTTGGGAAGTAGTGCCGGTATTCCACGAAACCCCAAATCTGCCGTAAATATCATAATCGTTATTATTTTCCAAGCCATTACAGGCTGACTGCCCAGCATAAAGTTGCCCGATAATCCTTCCATTTTCATCAAATAAAGGAGAGCCAGAGGAGCCACTTTCGGTAGTTCCTATTTCCCAACCATTACCGCTGCCATGCGTTCCGCCACCCACCAGCCAAACTTGGGTCCCGTTGGCGTCCACTTTCTGGGCACCGGAATCATCGCGGCAAATTTTCATAATATCGCCTTTTGGATGGTGAATACCTACTTCAAACATTGGAGCGGTATCGGAATTGTCCCAACCTGCAAAAGCGACATCCCACGATTCTGGTATTCTATCTAAAAGTTCTACAAGCGCAAAATCACTTTTGGCATTATTTGCGCGGAGTTCGGCTCCACTAATGGTGAAATTGGTTTGCAGATCGCCACTTTCCTCCCCTGTGCCACAAACCGGAACAGGGCTTACCCAGTTAAACCTAATAACCCAAAGAGCCGGATTGCTATTCTGAAGACAATGATTGGCTGTTAAAAGAAAAGGAGTTTTATCATTTTTAGTATTGTTAACCAAGGCTGCGGAGCATAGATAGCCATTTCCCAGATTCAAAAGGGCTACTGCTTTTTTTACCAAATCTTTTTTACCGTCGAAATCGGACCCTACCGGACAATTCACATCATAATTACAGGCTCCCGCATCATTAAATCCTTTGCCCTCCCCAATAATTGCGTTTACCCTGCCCATTCTATACCCGTGGATTACGCTATTTATTTGCAGCCTTGCCGTATTGGGTGTGCCTGGTGGTTGGTAATATTCAATCCAGATAATATCGCCTTCTACGAACCAGGTACCCAATTGGCCGTTTATCCTATTTTGGTCATGGTCGAAGGTCTGGGTAACATCTGTTCTCTCTTGATTATATAATTGAAGTTTTGAGCCAGGCGGTAAATAAAAATCACTAAAATTAACGCTTAGGTTCATTGCATCCGCTGAATGAATGGTGGCTCGCCAAATCTTGGCTCCATTGGGCAGTGTGGTCCATAGACCATCGCGCCACATATTCAAGTCAAGTTGCATTTCAATACCATAACGCCAGGGCATACTTTTATCCAAATCGTTGATGCTATCCTGTTGCAATATCAATTGGGTATCTAAAGGAGGGAGATGAAAAATTTCCGGGTGTTCGGCCAAATTTAAGTTCCAGCTCTCAGGCAAATCCCAGCCCATACCCTGAGGAAGGGCAACTAAATAAACCGTGCAAAAAATGAAGCAAAGTATAGTTTTTTTCATGCAGTTACCCGGTTAGTTTTCATAAGAAAGACTAAGGTATATTATTAATCTGACATTTGAAAACCAAACGCTTATAAAATAAAAAATCCCGATGCGCATCGGGATTCTTAAAATTTATATGAAATCTCTATTAGATAATCAACATAGCATCGCCATAGGTATAAAATCTGTATTTTTCCTTAATGGCCTCAGCGTAGGCTTCCTTTATAAAATCGTGTCCCGCAAATGCCGAAACCATCATCAACAATGTAGATTTCGGGGTGTGAAAATTCGTTACCATGGCATTGGCTATACTGAAATCATACGGCGGAAAAATAAATTTGTTGGTCCATCCCTTATAAGGATTTAACGTGTGGTTTGAAGAAACCGAACTTTCCAAGGCACGCATTGCGGTAGTTCCCACGGCGCACACACGCTTTTTCTTTTGAATACCGGCATTAATGATACTCACGGCTTTTTGGTCAATCTCCATCTCTTCCGAATCCATCTTATGTTTTGAAAGATCTTCCACCTCAACAGAGCTGAACGTTCCCAACCCAACGTGAAGCGTAACTTCGGCAACGTTTACTCCTTTAATTTCAAGACGTTTTAAAAGGTGTTTTGAAAAGTGGAGACCTGCAGTGGGTGCGGCAACGGCGCCTTCATTTTTAGCAAAAATAGTTTGATAGCGCTCGGCATCTTCGGGCTCTACTTCCCTTTTAATATATTTCGGAAGAGGAGTTTCGCCCAATTCCGTCAATTTATTCCGGAACTCTTCATAAGAACCATCAAAAAGAAAACGGAGGGTTCTGCCGCGCGAAGTGGTATTGTCAATAACCTCTGCCACGAGGGTTTCGTCATCGCCAAAATACAGCTTGTTTCCAATCCTTATTTTTCGGGCCGGATCTACCAAAACATCCCAAAGACGGGTTTCGGGGTTTAATTCCCTTAAAAGAAAAACTTCAATACGGGCACCGGTTTTTTCCTTATTTCCGAAGAGACGTGCAGGAAAAACTTTTGTATTGTTGGTTACCAAAACATCATCTTCCTCAAAATAATCGATCAGATCCTTGAACATTTTATGTTCAATGGTCTTGTTTTTTCTGTCCAATACCATTAACCGCGATTCGTCACGGTTTGGTGCAGGATATTCTGCCAATAATTCTTCCGGAAGGTTAAAGTTGAAGTTTGAAAGTTTCATTCCCATAATGCGTAGTTCTTTTGAATTTAAAATGCCCCTTCAAGGCTTTGGTTTACAAGGGCGCAAATATACAACCTCAAAACAGGCGTTGTCAAGTAAATGATGGTTTATTTAACCAATTAAATTGCAGAGCGGGATAATTACATCCGCAAAGACCTATTTTGCTGAAATTTTCAGCATTGGGTTTTAGGACATTTCACATTCAACTCCCGCAATTTTTAAATCACTCCAAAAGTTGGGGTATGATTTTGAAACCACTTCGGCGTTGTTGATGGTGAGTTCAGTTTTTAAGGCCAGCGGCGCAAAGGCCATTGCCATACGGTGGTCCTGATAGGTTTCGATGCTAACTTCCGGATTTAGGTGAAAAGATTTCTCAAGGTTTAGCGAGCTTTCGTCAATCTGAACGGAGGCGCCCAGTTTTTCCAATTCAATTTTTAAAGCCGAAAGGCGGTCCGTTTCCTTAATCTTTAAAGTGTGGAGCCCCGTAAGCCTGCAGCCTATCCCCAGTCCGAAACAACTTACCGCAATTGTCTGTGCCAAATCTGGTGTGTTGGCAAGATCGAGCAGTAGCGAGTCTGGCAGTTGGGAATTTTTTTTTGAAAGCGAAATGGTCTTTTCGGAAATATTAAAATAGGTCTGTACGCCCAAAGTTTCGTAAATCTGGGCCAAAGCGGCATCGCCCTGCAAACTTTCTTCAAAAAAGCTGCCAAGGGTAATCTGGAGGTCGTCGGAAAGTGCTACCAAACTGTAAAAATAGGAAGCCGAGCTCCAATCAGATTCCACGATCATAAGATTGTCATGGATGGTTTCCGCAGCAGAAATTGATATTACATTTTTTTCGAAATCTCCTGAAATTCCAATATTTCTCAAGAGTTGGAGGGTCATTTCTATATAGGGCACCGAAGTGGTCTTGCCTTGCAGGGAAATTTTCAAACCTTTGGGAAGCGCGGGCGCAATAAGCATTAAAGCGGAAATATATTGACTGCTGACGTCGGCTTTGATCCTGACTTCATTTTTGAGAAGTTTTTTACCTTTTATTCTTAAAGGTGGGAAGCCTTCGTTTTGGGCGTATTCAATATCGGCGCCCAAACTTTTAAGCGCTTCCACCAGAATACCGATGGGACGTTGCTGCATACGCTGGCTGCCGGTGAGCAGCACCTCGGTTCCTTCCGTTGCGGCAAAATAGGCTGTCAAAAAACGCATGGCGGTACCGGCGTGATGCACATCTACCGTACCTTTTGAAATTTTCAATCCTTTTTGTAAAACAGCGGTGTCATCACTGTCTGAAAGGTTTTCGATGGAAATATTTGGGAATTGTGCCTGAAGGATTAACAATCGGTTCGATTCGCTTTTGGAACCGCAAATGTTGATTTTTATATTTTCTGAAGGGAGTTCTCCACGTTTTAAATTGGCCTTCATTGCCCTTTCTCTTTTTCTTTGAGTTTCGCCCTAAACTTTCCGAAGGTTACGAAAAACCCATATACAAATCCCGCCAAAAGCAGCGTAAGCATAAACATTACAGGATCCCTCTCCGTAAAATAGGCTATTTCGAAACCCTCGATTGCCCATTTTATCAACGCAAACAGCAGCGCAAAGGCTATGGCAAGCGAAAGCACCGACTTCCAAAATCCCTTTGTATTTATAACCCTTTTGAACATTATTTTAGTTTTTGGTTGTTGTGGTGCCTATCGTGGTCGCGTTTGGTTTTTAAGTCCAGCTTTTTTTGGAACGCCTTTTCGAGATCGACACCCGTTTGATTGGCCAGGCAGAGCACAACAAAAATAACATCGGCAAGTTCTTCGCCCAAATCTTTGGTTTTATCGCTTTCCTTTTCGCTCTGCTCGCCGTAGCGACGGGCTATGATACGTGCTACCTCGCCTACTTCCTCGGTAAGCTGGGCCATATTGGTGAGCTCATTAAAATAGCGCACGCCGTGCTCCTTTATCCACTCATCTACTGCCTTTTGTGCGTTTTTGATGTCCATTATGCTTTTGAAAGTACAACCTTTTCGTTTTCCTTCGCGATTAAGAGTTCATAGAATTTCTTCAAATTTCCGTATTCTTCGGCAGCAATAAAAGATTTATTGATAGAAAATTCAACCGAAAGTTGCAGCTTGTTGCCAATTTGCGATATCAAATAGCGGAAACTACCTATATTCTCACCCAAATTAAAAACGGTGTTTTCGGGTAAGGATTCTACTTGATACCCTTCGGGTAAATCGATATTTACAATGTATCGATCTTTCATAGGATAACCGAAATCTATAGGATATAATCGGGTGTCAGGCTTGAAAGGACTTTCTTTGGCAGCCATGAATACCAAAGGTGAAAAATATAGTTTTCCGGCTATGTCTTCCACGGCATCCGCCACTTCAAAATCATATTCCAAAGAAACAGGTTTTCCCAAGCTCTCCAAATTCTCAAAAGTTACATTGGAAAGTTCTGCTTGGTCGGTTTCCTTTGCTATTGCTTTTCTTTTGGCATCTTCATTCATGCTTTTGTATTCCTGCCTATACTGAAAGGCGTAATTGCCGGTAAATCTGTTCTGGGCTTTCCCAACGACGGTAAAGTCGGGTTTTATTTCGACATTGACCATTGCACTTTTTACGGCGGGAATCTGAGGGCTGAGCGATATCCAATCAGAGAATCCCTCTTTGGTGATGACGCGGCCTTTCCAATTCATAATACTGGTTCTCAAAACCCCAATATCGGCATCTTTATTTGTAGCATCAAGCAACACAATGCCCTGGGGAAGCTCCACGGCGGCAATCACATAATTGAAACCATTGCGCGTAGGGAAGAGAGGCATGCCATTATCCTTAGTACTAACTAAAACCGGATTGGCATTTAGATTGGCCTTTCGCAACATAGCGATAAGCATTAAATTGATATCGGCTACATTTCCGGAGCCTTTTTTATAGGCTTCCTTTACACCTTCATTTGTGTAATAACCCAGATAATTGTTCCAGGTCATTTTATTCAACACGAATGAAAAGATCTTTACAACCTTTTCCTCAGGATTGCTTACTCCACTTAAAAGATTGTTTAGATCATTTTCAAAATAATTGTCCTTGGATAGTTCATTACCGAAGGAATCTACCTCAAATATTCGCTTTGATACATCCTCCCAGGTGGTTGAAAACGTCCTAATGGGAGAGCCTGGAAAATCAATATAACTCATTTCGAACTGTAAGGCGGTTGTGTAATTATTTAAATTACCCACATACGCCTCTTCCTTTAAGGCGGGAACGTTTTCGAGCTCCAGGGTATAAATATCTTCCTTAAATTTTACTTCCCGGGTAGAGGTTTCTGGAATTCCGGAGCCCGAAAAAGCTTTAATATCTTGGGTTGTTTGTCGATAGCTCATTGTTCTTTCCCTTGATTTTACATCAACATTATAGGGCACCCAGCCTCTTTGGTGAGTTTTATAGACAAAATATTCGGGGGAGGTAAAGGTAACGCTCACCTTATCCACAGGAATCGTTTCCTGAAACTTAAATTCGTCAATCTGGAAAATAAAAGGCGAGTTGATGGTATATTTATATTCAATAACACAACCTTCGCGTACGCCTGGCATGGTAATTTTGGTCTGGGTAAGAAACTTGGTGGTTTCCTCTTCAAAGATTCCATCATTGCGTAACTTTATCTCCTCTATTTTGCCGTCGCCATCCAAATAATAAGTATAGCCCTTCAATCCTAACAATTTATCTTCACCATCTCCCTTGTACAGATCGATAGTGGTATTTGCCCAATCAAAACCTTCTTTGTTATAAATTTTAATACGCACAAAGTAATCTGTTACCATATACCAACCCGAGTCTTGAGTATATTGAAAATCGGTCTTGGTTTCCCGGTAAAGAATTGCGGCATTGGCAGTAGGATCGGTGGGGTGTTCCTTTTGGAGCAACTCTTCCTTGGAAACTTTTCCAAATTTATAATTTTGGGCAATGGAGATGCCAGAAAAGCACAAGATGGCGATGAGGGCAAGTAAGCTCGATTTCATTTTATTATGGTTGTTTATTGAATATTCTGTTTTAGTAGTACTTTAGTTTTGTCCAATCTGGCAATAGAACGGAGGAAATCCCTAAAGTTTTCGTATTCCGAAGATGGATATTCCCCTTTGTTTATTATTAATTCACGAGTATAGGTCAGTTTGTTATCTGATGATATATTAAAATCGATTTGATATTTTCCGAATTTGGTTTCCAGAACGGTTGCCTCTGGTAGGCCCTCAATCGTGAAATTATCAGGTATTTCCACGGTTATCGTATCAATATCGATTGCGCCATTGGCTATATAAAGATTTTGTTTTCGGCTATCTATTCGCGGAGGAATGTATTGGTTTTGATTGAAAATATTGGCGCAAAAAAGATAATCGCTTCCTACGGGATTTGCATAATTTGGGATGTTGAGGGATAAGTCTTCCGTAAATATCACTTCTTCCCTGTTATTGTTTAGGTTTATATCCGTAATTGAAAAGCCATTGATGTAATTCCACTTCTTTTTGTAGTGCTCATCCAATTCTTCCTGTTTTTCTTTTGGCAGCATGTAGTCATCGTCATATTGAAGGCCCTTGGATACACTTTTCAGGGTTGCCGTTAGATTGCCATTGGCATCAATTCTAACATTGGCGCTGTTTTCTTGTGTGTTTTCTTCTGTTTCGTACACTTTAGTATGTGCAATTTTACCGCCTTCGGGCGTTATCATCAGTACATCTCTATCATTGGTAAATTTCCCAATATATCCATAGGGCGTATCCTGACTGGTACATTCTAACCAGGTTATTTCATCATTATTGGGTATTCCGAGAATTACGTGATTACCCTGTAATGAAGAAAAATCTTCCATGATATCCCATTTTATCTTATCGCCATATACCACGGTATAGTAAGAAGGTACGCCTACAGCGTCCAGTAAGGCTTTTGTGTAATTCGTCAACGCCTTACAATCACCGTAACTGAGCTTATCAACATCTGAGGCAGGCATAGGCTTCCAGCCTCCTATCCCAATCTGGATGCTGATATAACGCACTTTATCCTGGACAAATTGATATATTTTTCGAGCCTTTCCTTCAGTGGTAGTTTCATTTGCTACAAGACTTTTTACGCGTGCCAACGTGCCCTCTGGTACATCGCCTACATCAGAAAGTAAGCTCTTGTTCATCCAGATTCCAAACTCTCGCCAGTCTGTACCCGAACCCACGGTTTCTTTTAAATTAAAGTTGTTGAGCGCAACATAAACACTCGGGAATATTTTGTTCATCAAAGGCCCGTGCTCCTCGTACCGAACAGCTTTTAGGTTTGCCGCCGAGAAAATCAATTCCTCCGGTGTATCGGAAATGGCAATATCAAGTCCCTCTACATTTTGGGGCCTATATTTTGGCTTATTTGCAGGATCATATTTTATTTTCAGTACACTTTTCTGCGCACTTTCGGCATAGCCTTTTAATGGAATCCACGGACTCAAAAATGCGGTATCACCGGATTCCGTTTCACTCTCAAAAACTGCGATATACGGGTATGAAGTAGGGGTATAATTCAGATATAGCATTCGTGAGTCTGTGTACATATTATAGCCCGTCCTGCTCACATCTCTAAAATCCTTTTTTTTGAAATGTTCCACTTCCTTTCCAAAGGCGTTATAGATTCTAACCTCAATATCCTTTACACGCGAATTTGAATCGTAGTACTCATGCAGTCGCGGATCTCTATCGCCAAGTTTGTTCAGTACTGCAATGACCCGATATTTTTTTTCTTTCAGTTTATTGATGTTGGTCACATCAATTTCAACCAGTTCATCAAGCAATACACTGTTTGAAAAATCGGTCAATTCTTCGGGGATAGAAGCAATGGAATACCCCTTTTGGGAAAATATATGAGCTGAGCAAAGTAGGAATGCCAAGCAAAAAATCTTTTTCATAAAATAATTTATCGCTTGGCAATATATAAAATTTCCGAAAGGTTAAAAAAAAGTTAAAGAGATTATTCTCTTTTTTTTGAATCGATCCAGATTGTTACCGGACCATCATTAATTAGGGCAACCTCCATCATAGCCCCGAAACGTCCCGTCCTTACTTTTGTATTGGTTTCATTTTCAAGTTGAAGCACAAATTTTTCGTAGAGCGGGATGGCTGTTTCAGGTTTGGCGGCATTTATAAAGGAAGGACGATTTCCTTTTTTGGTATTTGCGTGTAACGTGAATTGGCTAACCACCAAACAGTCGCCATTTATATCCTGCACCGACAGATTCATCGTTTCGTTTTCATCTGAAAAAATCCGCAAACGGGCAATTTTTCCTGCTAACCAGTCAATGTCCTCTTGGGCGTCCGCAGCTTCGATTCCCAATAGAACGAGAAGTCCCTGCTCTATTTCAGAAAAAATTTTTCCTTCAATAGTCACGGATGCTTTTTTTACTCTTTGGATCAGTGCGCGCATCTCTGTTATTTGTTAAGAGTTAAGGGTTATTGAGTGGAATTTGGGATTTGGAATTTTTATTTTTCGTTATATATATCTTTTCTGAAGTGATCCTCTTCCCCTTCCAAAATCTGTAAATAGCTTTTATAGCGGGACCACGCTATTTCCTCATTTTCCAACGCCTCCTTTACCGCACATTGGGGTTCTTCCAAATGAAGGCAATTGTTAAATTTGCAATTTTCCTTCCGTTCAAAAAACTCTGGAAAATAATCGCCCAATTCTTCCTTGTCCATTTCCACCACGCCAAAACCCTTAATTCCGGGAGTGTCTATTATCTGTCCGCCAAAGGAAAGATCGAACATTTCTGCAAATGTGGTTGTGTGCTGCCCCTGCAAATGTTGTTCAGAAATTTTTGAGGTTTTTAAATCCAGGTCGGGTTCAATTGCGTTGATTAAAGTAGATTTCCCCACGCCGCTGTGGCCCGAAAACATCGTTACCTTGTCTTTCATTATGGCTTTTAACTTGTCAATATTTTTCCCTGTCACTGCCGAAATTCCGATGCACTCGTACCCTATCTTTCGGTAAAGCGCTGCAAGGAATTTTATCTCTAATAATTCGTCTTCGTTGTAGGTGTCAATTTTGTTGAAAAGGAGCACAGCTTTAATGTGATACGCCTCCGCAGTTACCAAAAAACGATCGATAAAAGTGGTGAATGTGGGCGGGTTGTTCAACGTTATAAGCAGAAAAGCAACGTCAATATTCGCGGCAATGATGTGAGTTTGTTTGGAAAGGTTTACAGATTTACGGATGATGTAATTTTCACGTTCGTCAATATGTTTTATCACCCCAACGGTTTCATCGCCTTTTTTTTCAATATCAAAATCTACGTGGTCGCCCACGGCAACGGGATTTGTGCTTTTAATACCGCCAATTCGGAATTTACCCTTTATACGGCAATCGTAAAAAGTACCATTTTCCGCTTTCACGGAATACCAACTGCCGGTAGATTTATAGACGATGCCTTTCATCTCGCAAAGTTGCAAAACTTTTTACTCATTAATAACCTTTTTCTGATGGTTAATGGATTCTTGGTGAATAGCTTTGTAAATTTTCAATACAAATTCTTCACTAAGCTTGTTCTGTTCGCCCTCAAGAATCATGCGTCCCAAAACCTCATTCCATCGTTTTACCTGTAAAATGGCAACATTATTCTTCTTTTTCAAAGCGCCAATTCCGTCAACTATCTTCATCCGCTTGCCCAACATGTCCATGATTTGATCGTCGATTAAATCAATCTGCGTGCGCATGGTATTTAATTGATTATTGAATTCGGCTTCGTCCCCTTCAACCTTTCGGATTTTCAGATCAACCGTCATTTTTTCCAAAGCCTGGGGCGTTATTTGCTGTTTCGCATCGCTCCAAGCATTGTCGGGGTCAAAGTGCGTTTCTATCATCAACCCATCATAATTTAGGTCGAGCGCGGTTTGGCAAAGGTCAAAAATAATATCGCGTTTGCCCGCAATGTGTGAGGGATCCAAAATAAGCGGTAAATCTGGAAATGTGTTTTGAAGGTCTATAGGAATCTGCCATTCGGGATTGTTGCGATAACGCGTTTTTTCATAAGTAGAAAAACCGCGGTGGATTACTCCGAGCTTGGTTATTCCGGCGGTATAAAATCGTTCCACAGCACCCAACCACAGAGCCAAATCTGGGTTCACTGGATTCTTTACCAAAATTATTTTATCGGTTCCCTTAACCGCCTCTGCAATTTCCTGTACAATAAAAGGCGAAACCGTAGTGCGTGCGCCAATCCACAGAATATCCACATCGTGTTTTAGTGCCAAATCTACGTGGTTTGCGTTCGCAACTTCAGTGGTTGTAAGCAATCCGGTTTCTTCTTTTGCCCTTTGAAGCCATTTTAAGCCCAAGGCGCCAACGCCCTCAAAGTTGCCCGGACGGGTTCGCGGTTTCCAGATTCCGGCCCGTAGCACCGAGGTGTCTGTATCCTTCAATTGATGTGCTATCTTCAGCAGTTGCTCCTCAGTCTCGGCACTACAAGGCCCCGCAATTACAAGTGGATGGTTTAACCCAAAGGCATCTAACCAACTGCGCAGTTCTTTTTTGTTTTCCATAAAATCAATTTCATAAAAAAAGCCCCAATATGGGACTTTTCAAAAGTATATTTTAAAATACAATAATCCCAATTAGCGAATGTTTTGGAACATATGCCACCAAGCCTTGGAAAAATTGTAAATAGGTTTCATAATCATAGCCGCTAAAGTAGCCAATAATTGTGAGGCGGAAAACGTTTTATGAAAAATTTTAAATCGCGAAGTGCAAACACTTCAGAAGAAAATTTATGTAGTTTTGCTATTCTGAAAATATGTCGATACAAGTAGAAAATATAACCAAAACCTACGGCGAACAAAAAGCGCTGAACCAGGTTTCCTTCACCATTGAGAAAGGGGAAATCGTAGGGTTTTTGGGCCCGAACGGTGCCGGAAAATCTACAATGATGAAAATTTTGACCACCTTCCTTCCCGCTTCGGAAGGCGTGGCAATCGTGAACGGTTTTGAAGTAACGAAGGATGATATATCCGTAAAGAAAAGCGTTGGCTATCTGCCGGAGCACAACCCGCTTTATTTGGATATGTACGTTCGCGAATATCTTCTTTTTAATGCCGGAATCTACAATGTTCCCAAAAAGGAAGTTGAAAGTGTTATTGAAAAAACCGGTTTAACCCCCGAAGCGAACAAAAAAATAGGCCAGCTTTCAAAAGGGTATCGCCAACGCGTTGGGCTTGCAAATGCGCTGTTGCACGACCCCGAAGTCTTGATTTTGGATGAACCAACTACCGGTTTGGACCCAAATCAATTGATTGAAATCCGTCAGCTTATAAAAAACGTTGGCAAGGAAAAAACGGTTTTGCTTTCCACCCACATTATGCAGGAAGTGGAAGCCATTTGCGATCGCGTAATAATTATAAACAAAGGTGAAATAGTGCTCGATAAAAAACTTTCAGATTTAAAAAATAATCAGCAACAGATTATTGAAGTGGAATTTGATTATCGGGTGGAAGAAGTGGCTTTACAACAGCTTCCGAAGATTCAAAAAGTTGAAAATTCCATCGGTTTTGTGTATCAGCTTTACTTTGAAACCGAGCAGGATATGCGCGGAAAGGTCTTCGATTTTGCACACGATAATGGCTTGAAAATACTTCAGCTCCACCAAAAAAATACAACGCTCGAAAAATTGTTTTCTGAATTGACTATTCAAAAATAAGTTTCCCTCGATACAGTTCCTCGACCTCAACAATTGCAGGTCTGTTTTTGGAAATAACATTGCCCAAACTCACAATTTTTCCACGAATGGCCAATTGTGGATTCACTACCATTTCGCCTGTACTTCGGTGATAAACATAGAGGTTCTGTACGGTTAAATTTTCAGCAAAAATCCTGCAATCGCCTGCGTAGAGCCCAAAATTGGTATTGGCAGCACTTCCCTTTATATAAAACTTGGACAGTCCATTGGCCACGACGCTTAAACTCTGAACATCCAAATTCAATTTAAAATCGCCGTCAATGTGATACTGATCCTCGTTTTGCTGATCTTCCGACAAAAGTGTTAACGACGGATACCGAAGCACGCCGATACTTTCAATAAGGTAACCAGTGCTACTGCGGATTTCGGTTATGTTTGGCGAAGTGATATACACCTTGGTTATTTCGTAATCACGAACCAAATTGCAACTGTTGTTATTGTGAATTTCAAGTCTACCATCGGTTACGGTAACTTCTACATCATTCATAAGGCTTTCTCCTGTTTCAATAACCACTTTTTGCTCTTCACCCTGTTGAATAAATACCTTGGTACGCTCCCAAACCAATATTTTAGTAAAGGGCGGCACTGTAACTTCGTTTTGTACGATAGTTCCAGCATTCTGAATACAATCCCAACTCGACTCTGAATTACAGCCCGTAAAAATCAAAACCAATATGCAGTAAAATATGTTTTTCATAATCTTTTTCTGAAATTTTCAGAATTTTTTACAATCTGTAACCTACACCAAACTCAACTGCTTCCGCTTTTGCCCAATGTGCATGAACGCTTATGGCGGCAAAAATTTTATCGTTGAAAAAATATCGTTTAAGCCCTAAACGGTTATAAATACGGTTTTCAAATTCATAAGGCCAATATACATAATAACCCAACTGCGAAATAAACGCAACTTTATTAAAACGCCATTCGTGGCCCACAAATACCCCAACGCGTTTATAATCTTCATCACCCGAAAGTCCGTCCTCTGGATAGGCAATTGAGCGATAGTTGATCAATTCTTTCAAAAAAGTAGAAAAGAAAACATCTACCCCAGCTGTAAATGTGCTTTTATAGTTAATGCGTTTGTCCACAAAAGCTGAAATTACATAAAAAGGCTCTTGCCCTAAACCTACTACATCACTTTCATTTATACCTGTTCTAAAAGCAAGGTTGTATTTAAACCTTTCTGCGTGGGTTTTGCTGAGCGAATCTTCTTTATGAATGTATTCTGGAAATTCCTTATAATCCAATTGATAACTTACCCCTGCATTTAACAAAAATGAATTAGTACTGTTGTTCGGAGCTTTAAAATTGGCATTGCTATAGTGGATAACCGTAAAACCTGCGTGAAGGCCCAGCCCCTTCCAAATGTTTTCACGCACAAAATTTCCTTTTAAAATAGTTGTACTCAATAAATGTGTGCCATAAGCATTGTTGATGTAATTTGTTTCCTGATCATAAGGGATTGCAGAATATGCAATTCCCTGCCCAACGCTCAGCATAAGGTGCCTTTTTAAAAAATACCAGTTCATATGACCATAGGTCCCAATTACATTTCCCAAATACTCGTTGTGCATATTTTGATATGCGAGTGTAAAACCCCAATCGGGATAATTATAACGGCGTTCCCATTCCTTAAACCCATAAGTTTTTCGATTAAAGGAAAGAATAAAACCTGTGGGATGCCCGGTAATTAAGTGCTCAATATCCGGATTGTGCTCCAGAATACTTCCGTAGAAAAAATCTGCCTCCAGTGAAATTGGTTTCAATTCTTCTTCTTGGGAAAAAAGCGAAAGACTTATAAATAGGACTGAAATTACGGAAAGAAAGTGCTTCATATTTTTTTCAACGCCCGTAAAGATAAACTAATCTTCAAATAATAGCCTGCCCGTGAATAATTCTTTTACATCTACCAGCGGAGGGCGGTTGTGGCTGATAATATCGCCCGTGGCCACGATTTTTCCGACGATACTTTGCTGCGGATTTACTATCATTTTGTTCGCACTTCTTTGAAAAACAGTGAGTTCATCAATTATAAAATTTTTTCCCTCAAACCGCGGCATTTCGTCAGCAAAACTAAGATTGACTTTGTCAGCGGTGCCCGTAATATAAAAAACACTTTGGCCGTTTGCGCTTACGCGGAAATCTTCACAAATAAGGTTCAAATAAAAATCGCCGCTCTTTCTGATTGTTTCTGGGCCAGCCGAACTGTTGCTAACCAAAGTGAGTTGCGGAAAATTCAATATTCCCTCGCCAATTACGTCGTAAGCCGAGCTATTCCTGATTTCAGTAATGTTTGGCACGGTTACAAATACTTTCGTAATGCCGTAATCGCGGACCAAATTGCAATCATTATTATCTTTCACCACCAAAGTATTTCCTTCAACACCTACGGAAATATCGCTTAAAAGGTTTTCCCCGGTCTCAAGTTTTACCTGCTGCATATCTCCTTGTTTCAAATATAAAGTGACCTCATCTTCAATTCTAATTTTTGAAAATTCGGAAACAATATATTCTTTGGAAATTGAATCTCCTGCCGCTTGCACACAGTCCCAACCGTTTTCGGAATCGCACGAAAACATCAAAAAAACCAAGCCAACAAAAAACAACTTCTTCATAATCTATATTCTAATTCCCACGCCAAATTCCACGCCTTCCACCTTCGCACCGTGCGATTTTAGAGTAATTGCACTGAAAAGTTTATCGGTTAAATAATATTTCAAACCTGCCCGAAAATATGTTCTTCCCTCAAAATCGTAGGGATAATACACATAATAGCCAACTTGTGAAACTACTGCCAATTTATTGATGTGAAGTTCGTGCCCTGCAAAAATCCCGACGCGTTTAAAATCCTCATCGCCTTCAACTCCAGCACTTGGAAAAGCAATGGAAAGGTATTCAATTTCCTTTTTAAGAAATGGCAAATAGAAAAAATCCGCACCCAACTGAAGCATACTTTTATAACTCAACCGCTTATCTGCAAAAGCTGAAACCACAAAAAACGGATGCTGGCCAAGGTTCAAATAATCGCTTTCGTTCAACCCGCCGCGGAACACGAAATTGTATTTTATGGGTTCCGAAATTTTCTTCGGAAGCGAATCAGAAATATATTCAGGATTTCTCTCATCAGCAACTGAATATTGCACGCCCACATTTAAAGTAAAAGCATTGGTACTCGAATTTGGCGCCTTAAAATTTCCATTGGAATAATGCACCAAAGCAATTCCCGCTTGAACCCCGAAGTTTTTAAAGATATTTTGTTTGTTGTAATTCAGCATCAAATAGGTTGAACTCAAAAAACTTGTGCCGTAAGCGTTGTTTTTGAAATTGGTCTCCAAATCAAATGGGTTGGAGTTATAGGCAATGCCCTGCCCTATCCGGAAGAAAAGATTTCGTTTTAAAAAGTAAAAATTGAAATGTCCGTACAGCCCATAATTTTCACCCAAAACATCGTAATGTGCATTTTGGTGCACAAATGAAAACCCCCAATCGGGGTAATTGTATTCCTGTTGCCACCGCTCGGCTCCGTAAGTTTTTCGGTTAAAGCCAACGATGAAACCGTCGGGATGCGCTTTTACCAAATGTGAAATATCCTTGTTATGCCGAAGAATGGTTCCGTAGAAATAATTGGCGTCCACGAAAAAATCCTTGTTTTTTTCCTGTGAAAAAACAAAAGAAGTTGTGAGAAAAAACACCAAAAACGCAATTCGGGACATCGCCGCAAAATAAAGCAATCTTAAAATATCTGCGAAGCGATTTCCTTAATATTGCTGCTTTTTCCCATTGAATAGTAGTGAAGAAATGGCACGCCCGCTTTTACAAGCTCCTTGCTCTGCTTTACGCACCAATCAATCCCAATCTGCCGAACCGCTTTGTTGTCCTTGGCTTTCACCACTTCCATCACCAGCGCATCGGGCAAATCTACTTTGAATCTGTGCGGAATTAAATTGAGATGCGATTTTACCGCAATGGGTTTCAAACCCGGAATAATGGGCACTGTAATCCCTTCTGCCCTACATTTCTCTACAAATTTGAAGTATTTTTCATTGTCGAAAAACATTTGGGTAACGATGTACTCCGCGCCGTTTTTTATTTTCTTTTTTAGGAAATGGATATCGCTCTCGCTGCTCGGGGCTTCCATATGTTTTTCGGGATAACCGGCCACGCCCACACAAAAATCCGTCGGGAAAGTATGTTGAAGCTCGTCATCCAAATAAGTGCCTTTGTTCAAAGCATTTATTTGCGAAACAAGGTCGCAAGCGTATTTGTGGCCGTTTTTTTCGGGCGTGAAATAGGTCTCACTTTTTACCGCATCGCCACGCAGGGCCATAACATTATCAATTCCCAAAAACTGGAGGTCTATCAAAAAATTCTCAGTTTCTTCCTTCGTAAATCCGCCGCAGAGAATGTGCGGCACGGAATCAACTTCGTATTTGTTTTGGATTGCCGCGCAAATCCCCACCGTTCCCGGACGTTTGCGAACGATTTTCTTTTCAATCAAACCGTTCTTCAATTCCTTAAAAACATATTCCTCGCGATGATAGGTTACGTTTATGTAAGGCGGCTGAAACTCCATCAACGGATCAATATTCTCAAAAATGGAATGTATGTTTTCTCCTTTCAAAGGCGGCAAAATCTCGAATGAGAACTGAGTTTTTCCGTTGCCGTTTTTTATGTGTTCTGTTACTTTCATAAAGCCCCCTATCCCCCGAAGGGAGAATTTAACCCTTGCCCCTGACCGTGGAACATTGGGGTGGTTAAACATTTATACTCAATATTTTTTTTCATAAATAAAGTTTTCTAATAATTGATATTTTAAAAGTCCCCCTTCGGGGGATTTAGGGGGCTTCCGCTATATTGGTTTTCAACCAATTCGTAGCTTCTTCCAAATCCATATTCTTCCGTTTCGCAAAATCTTCCACTTGATCCATTTTAATCTTTCCAAGACCAAAATAACGCGCTTCGGGATTGGCAAAATAATATCCCGAAACCGAAGCCGCTGGCCACATGGCCAAACTGTCGGTAAGTTCAACCCCAATGTTTTCTTTCACTTTTAAAATTTCCCAAATGGTTCTTTTCTCTAAATGATCGGGACAGGCGGGATAACCGGGCGCTGGGCGAATACCTTTGTATTTTTCTGAAATCAAGTCTTCGTTTGAAAGATTTTCTTCGGAAGCGTAGCCCCAATAGTTTGTTCGCACTTCTTTGTGAAGAGATTCCGCAAAAGCCTCTGCCAAGCGGTCTGCCAAAGCTTTTACCATAATCGCATTATAATCATCGTGCTCTGCGACGTATTTAGCAGCCAGTTCCGCAGTTCCAAAACCTGTACTTACACAGAAACAGCCGATGTAATCTTGAATTCCAGTTTCTTTCGGAGCGATAAAATCTGCCAATGCAAGGTTTGGTTTTCCTTTTGCCTTTTGGGATTGTTGGCGAAGGGTTCGGAAAGTCCCCCCGTCCCCCGAAGGGGGTGCCCCTAAAATAGTTCCCCCTTTGGGGGTTAGGGGGACTACTTCAATGTCATCATCATTAACAGTATTTGCTTCAAAAATTCCAAAAACAGCGCGCGCAGTCAACAATTTTTCTGAAATTAATTTTTGAAGCATTTTTTTCGCATCCTCAAATAATTCCGAAGCTTGTTCGCCCACAATTTCATCCGTCAAAATATTTGGATACCTGCCGTGCAGTTCCCAACTTCTGAAAAAGGGCGTCCAATCTAAATAATCCAGCAATATATTTAAATCGAAATCCTTTAAAAGGTGAACTCCCAGTTTGTTGGGTTTCACTATTTCTGAAGAATTCCAATCAATTTGAAACTTGTTTTTCCGCGCTTCGGAAATGGGCAAATAGGTTTTTACCTTTTGACGCTTCAGAAAATCTTGTCGGAAAGTGTCATATTCCTGTTTAATATTTTCTTTATATGCTTCCGAAGTTTCCTTTTTTAACAAATCGCCAACCACCGTAACCGCGCGTGAAGCATCGTTTATATGCACTACGGCACATTCGTACTCGGGATCAATTTTTACTGCGGTATGCGCCCGACTCGTAGTTGCGCCGCCAATGAGCAGCGGCACCGTAAAATTTTGACGCTGCATTTCCTTCGCCAAAAAAACCATTTCGTCCAACGAAGGCGTAATCAAACCGCTCAAACCAATGGCATCCACGTTTTCTTTTATTGCGGTCGCGATTATTTTTTCGGGCGGCACCATTACGCCCAAATCAATAATTTCATAATTGTTGCACGCCAAAACAACGCCGACTATGTTCTTGCCTATGTCGTGGACGTCGCCTTTTACGGTAGCCATTAATATTCGACCAGCCGAATCCGTCCCCCTGGCCCCCAAAGGGGGAACAAGTTCGGCCTTCTCCCCCTTTGGGGGCTGGGGGGACTTTTCAGTCAAATCTTTTTTTGCTTTTTCAATATACGGAAGCAAATAAGCAACTGCTTTTTTCATTACACGAGCAGATTTAACCACTTGCGGCAAAAACATTTTTCCACTTCCGAAGAGGTCTCCAACCACGTTCATCCCCGTCATTAAATGGCCTTCGATTACTTCGATGGGTTTGGCAACGCTTAGCCGCGCTTCTTCGATATCCTCTAAAATAAACTCGTCAATTCCTTTTACCAACGCTCTCGTAATACGGTCTTGCAACGGTTCCTCACGCCACGACAGATCAACTTTACTTTCTTTTGAATTTCCTTTTACGGTTTCGGCAAAATCGAGCAAACGTTCCGTGGCATCGTCGCGGCGGTCGAGCATGACGTCTTCCACGCGTTCCAATAAATCCTTGGGAATATTGTCATAAACCTCCAAAAGCGCCGGATTCACGATACCCATATTCATCCCGGCCTTGATGGCGTGGTACAAAAACACCGAATGCATTGCCTCGCGCACGGGATCGTTCCCGCGAAAACTGAACGAAACATTGCTCACCCCGCCGCTCACGCTTACGTGCGGCAGATTTTCGCGAACCCATCGAGTGGCTTCAATAAAGTCCATGGCGTTTCTGCGGTGTTCGTCCATGCCCGTGGCGACCGGAAAAATGTTGAGGTCGAAAATTATGTCCTCGGGGGCGAATTTTACTTGGTTCACCAAAATATCATAGGAACGGCTGGCTATTTCTATTCTTCGTTCGAAATTATCGGCCTGTCCCACTTCGTCAAAAGCCATCACGATGACCGCGGCACCGTAGCGTTTTAGGAGTTTTGCGTGATGGATAAATTCGGCTTCGCCTTCCTTTAAACTGATGGAATTCACCACACATTTTCCCTGCACAACCTGTAATCCAGCTTCGATTATTTCCCACTTGCTGCTGTCGATCATTATTGGAACGCGTGAAATATCGGGCTCTGCAATCACAAGATTTAGAAATTTCACCATCGCTTCCTTGCCATCAATCAAACCATCGTCCATATTTACATCGATGATTTGCGCGCCGTTTTCCACCTGTTCTCGGGCTACGGAAAGGGCTTCCTCAAAATTCCGATTTTTTATAAGTCGAAGAAATTTCTTTGAACCTGCCACGTTGGTGCGTTCTCCCACATTTATGAAATTGCTTTCGGGGGTGATTATAAGGGGTTCGAGCCCACTCAGTTTTAGATATTTTTTATTTTCTGTTTTCATTTTTTATTATCCTTTGTGTCCTCTGTGTCTTTGTGGTTTATTTTTTCACCACAGAGGCACAGAGAGCACAGAGTTTAAAATGGCAAATTCATTAAATCCACATTTCCGCCGGAAATTATTATTCCAACTTTTTTATTTTTAAACCGTTCTCTTTCGCGAAGCAAAGCCGCAAAAGCGACTGCGCTGCTCGGTTCGATTATAATTTTCATCCGCTCCCAAATAAGTTTCATTGCTGAAATAATTTCGGTTTCTTCAACCCTGATTATTTCCGAAACCAATTCTTTTATAATCGGGAGATTGACATCGCCGAGGAATGTTTTCAATCCATCGGCAATTGTATTCGTGGTTTCGTTGAATTCTATTTTCCCGCTTTCCAGACTTCGAAAAGCATCGTCAACTTCAAACGGTTCGCCGCCGATGGTTTTGCAATCAGTGCCGAAATATTTTACCGAAAGTGCAGTCCCCGCAATCAATCCGCCGCCGCCAACGGGTGTGAAAACATAATCGAGATCGGGGTGCGATTGCAGTAATTCCGCTGCGGAAGTCGCATTGCCGAGAATAACATTTCTGTCGTTTGAAGGATGGATAAATGTTGCTCCGGTTTCTTTTTGAATCCGATCTGCCTCGGTTTCCCTTGCGATTGGCGTTGATTCAGATTCCGTGATAATTCCACCGTAGCCTTTAACAGCTTCCTTTTTCACTTGTGGCGCATTTTCTGGCATTACGATATATGCCTTTACGCCAAGATTTTTCGTAGCCAAAGAAAGCGCTTGTGCAAAATTTCCAGAAGAATGCGTTACCACGCCAGTCTTCTGCTGTTCATCCGAAAGTTGCAAAATGGCATTGGTTGCCCCTCGCATTTTAAAGGCACCCATCTTTTGAAAATTCTCACATTTGAAGAAAATTTCGGCACCCGAGAGTTCATTCAAAAAAGAAGATTTTAGCACAGGGGTATTGTGAACGTATGGTTTTACACGTTCGCAAGCCGCCTCAACTTCTTGTTTAGTGGGAATCATACGGCAGCATTTTCAGAATTAAAAACAGGTCGCGGTTTATATTTTGAAGCAATTTCAGCAATGGCTTTAATGTGCTCGGGCGTGGTGCCACAACAACCGCCGATGATGTTCACCAATTGTTTTTCTAAATATTCCTTTACCTGCGAAGCCATTTGCTCAGGACTTTCGTCATATTCCCCAAAGGCGTTTGGCAGACCCGCATTTGGATAGGCGCTTACGGCAAGATTGGTGCGGTTTGCAATCACTTCCAAATGGGGCGTGAGTTGTTTGGCGCCCAAAGCACAATTGAAACCTACGCTCAAAAGTGGAATGTGCGTAATTGAAATCAGAAATGCTTCCGCCGTTTGCCCGGAAAGTGTTCTTCCCGAAGCATCGGTTATCGTTCCGCTTATCATAATTGGTATATCAATATTTCGCTCTTCCTTTATTTCATCGATTGCGAAAAGGGCTGCTTTTGCGTTCAAAGTGTCGAAAATGGTTTCAACCAAAAGCAAATCCACGCCGCCATCAATCAAGGCTTCGGCCTGTTGTTTGTAGGCAACGCGGAGTTCTTCAAATGAAATAGCGCGAAAACCCGGATCATTTACATCGGGACTCATGCTGGCAGTTTTGTTTGTCGGCCCCATTGCTCCGGCTACGAAACGTGGTTTGTTGGGTTCTTTTGCGGTGAACTCATCTGCAACTTTTTTTGCGATTTTGGCAGATTCGTAATTCAATTCATAAACCAAATCCTGCATATCGTAATCGGCCATCGCGATGGTGGTGCTGGAAAAAGTATTGGTTTCCACAATATCGGCACCTGCGGCGAAATATTTGGAGTGGATTTCAGCAATTGCTTGTGGCTGCGTAATAGAGAGTAAATCGTTATTCCCTTGTACCGATTTATGAAAATCCTTAAACCGCTCGCCGCGGAAATCTTCTTCCGAAAATTTATAGCGCTGCAGCATCGTGCCCATCGCGCCGTCGAGGATTAATATTCGGTTTTGAAGTGCTTTTTGTATATTATTCATAGTTTATTTTTCATTTTGAGGCCTAAAAGGTTTTGAAAACCATGCCAAAAATTTTTAAACTCCTATTACATCCAACGATTTTCCGTTTAGCTCAATACTATACGTGATTTTTACCGAGGCTTCCATCGTAATTGAAACCGAGCAATATTTTTCAAAGCTCAACTTAGCGGCACGGACAGCCTTGGCCTCGTCAATCTTGCCTTCCAAATGAAGCGTTACATGTATTGCTTCAAACGGTTTTGCCTCGCGTACTTCTTTTCGTTGTCCAACTACTTCCATTTTATAGGAAGTGATTTCCTGCCGTTGTTTTTTCAAAATTGAAACAACATCTATCGCACTACAACCGCCAACACCCATTAGTAAAAGCTCCATTGGGCTTGCGCCTTTGGAAGGTTCGTCGGTTTTGTTGTCGATTAGAACTGGAACTCCGGAAGCGCCTTTTGCTTCAAAAAGATAGTTGTCGTTTATTCTGTTTAAGGTAACTTTCATATTTTATTTTGTTTATCGTTTAATTAGAAATGACATAGGACGGTAACACGTAGGAGGTTGGACTAAATTATACAGGATTTTTTTTGTCAAAAGTCTTTTGTCTTTTAGCGAAGCGGTCTTATGTCTTACGTCTTTTTTAATCTTTATCGCTTATTCGCAAAATATCGCCAAAAACGCCACGGGCCGTCACCGCTGCGCCAGCGCCCGCACCTTGGATAACTATTGGATTGTCGCCATAACTTTCGGTGTAAATTTCAAAAATGGAATCGCTGCCTTTCAATGCTCCCAACATACTATTTTTGGGAACAGAAGCTAAACTTACATCCAAAAAGGCACCGGTTTCCTTTGATAAATCGCCGTGCAAATCTGCAACGTAACGAAAAACCGAATCCTTCGCCTGATTCTTCTTTTTAATTTGAAACGGTACATCCAATTCTTTTAATCGCTTTAAAAATTCTTCTTTTGAAACGTTCCGCAGATCCTTCGGAATTAAGTTTTGAATAGCAATATCGGCAAACTCGTTGTGTAAATCCAATTCACGCGCCAAGATAAGCAATTTCCGTCCAACGTCATTGCCACAAAGGTCTTCGCGCGGGTCGGGTTCTGTAAATCCTTTGTCGATTGCCGATTTTAAAACCGAGCTGAACGTTCTATCTTCTTCCGAAAAAGTGTTGAAAATATAACTCAGCGAACCTGAAAAAACGCCGCGAATTCGCGTGATATTCTCACCCGAAAGATGCAAAAGTTTAATGGTATCTATCAACGGAAGTCCAGCGCCTACGTTGGTTTCATATAAATACTGCCGTTTTTTTGAAGTCAATTTTTGGCGAAGTTTTTTGTAAAAATTCAAATCCAAAGTATTGGCAATTTTATTTGAAGAAACTAAATGGAAACCGTTTTCTACAAAAGCTGAATAATTTTGAACGAAGCCAGAATCTGCTGTGTTATCAACTAAAATCAGGTTTTGAAGGTTGTTGGATTTTGCGAAGGAAATTACTTCTTCAACATTATAAGATTGTCCAGATTCCAGCTTTTCTTCTAACCAATTTTTGTTCAAACCGTGTTGCTGAAGCAAAACCGTTTTTGAATTTGCGATTGCGAAAATATTCAGTTCCAAATCGCGTCTTCGGGAAATTTCTTCCTTCGAGGAGATTATTTGATCCACCAATTTGCCGCCCACATTTCCGTGCCCAAAAATGGCGATGTTTATTTTCTTCTTTTTTATACTGTTTAGGTCAATTCGGTGCAAAACCGGATTATCCAATACTTGCGTGCTCATAATTTTTTGTTTTTGTAACTAATTCTGAATTAAAAATGGGGTTCAGAATTCCCGTTAATTGTTCGTATTCAATTAAAAATGCATCGTGCCCGTGAATGGAATTTATTTCGGCAAAATGCACGTTGTCTTTTAAAAGTTTTAATGCAGAATACGTCTCTTTTATCTCTTCGTTTAAATAAAATCCGTCGCTGTCAATGCCCACCAAATAGATGTTTCCTTCAATTAGAGATGCCATACTCAAAAACGCTTCCTCTGTTTTAAAATCTGAGGTAACCAACAAGTGGTTCATCAATTTATAGGCTTGCAATTGAAAGCGTTTTTGTAAGGTTTCACCGTGATGCAGCAACCAGCTTTCAACATTGAAAATATGCTTCGCTTCGTTTAAACTTCTATTAAATTTCTGTTTAAAAGACTGCGGGGTTCTATAGAAAGTCATCGCATGTACTCGCGCATCGTGCACAGGATTTTCAGAATTATTTAAAATCTGCTTCTGAACTCTGCATTGCGCAATTAACCAATCCGTCGCTTTCCAATCCGTAGCAATTGGAATTATATTTTGAAATAATGCAGGCTTTAAAACTGCCATTTGCCAAAGAATACTTCCGCCCAAAGAACCTCCGATTCCTGCAAAAACTTTCGATATTTTAAGTAGTTGCAATCCTGTTAAAAACCATTTGGCAACATCGTAAATGGTTATGTATTCATAATTTTCAATTAAAAATCCGTCGTATCCATTGCCTGGAATGTTGAATGATAGAATTGTATATTCTTCACTATTGATACATTTCTCAGGGCCAATTAAATCTTTCCACCAGCCTTTTTCACCGCAAACATTGCTGTTTCCGGTAAGCGCGTGCGTTACCAAAACCACGGGAGCCGTGCCCAATTGCTTCCCAAAAACTTGGTAGCTTAAGGGAAGATTTTTGAGGCTAACTCCACTTTTTGTGGTGTAATCTGCTATTGTTAGAATTGAGATGTGAGACATTAGATTTGAGACTTGAGACGTGAGATTTGAGATTTTCTAAACCAATTGTTCTTTAAAAACGCTCTTGAAAGCTTGTTCCAAATCTGTCTTTAAATCGTCGATATTTTCCAAGCCAACGGAAAGTCTGATTAAATCTTGACTTACCCCCGAGGCCGTTTGATCTGCTTCGTTTAACTGTTGGTGCGTTGTGCTAGCAGGGTGAATTATCAAGGATTTCGTATCGCCTATATTTGCTAAAAGTGAAAATAACTTCACATTATCAACTACTTTTTTCGCAGCTTCGAAGCCTCCTTTTACGCCAAAAGTAACCAAGCCACTTTGTCCTTCGGGAAGGTATTTTTGGGCGAGGTTGAAATACGGATTATCCGCCAAACCGGGGTAATTCACCCAAGCTACTTCTTCTCTACTTTGAAGCCATTTGGCGATATTCAGCGCATTTTCGCTGTGTTTTTTAATTCTAATTTCCAGAGTTTCCAAACCTTGAATAATCTGAAAAGCACTAAACGGGCTCAAAGCCGCGCCGAAATCGCGAAGCCCCTCGAGGCGTACTTTTGCGATAAAAGCGGCTTCCTTTAAAACTTCGGAATAAACTAAACCGTGATAACCTGCGGAGGGTTCGGTAAATTCAGGGAATTTTCCGTTAGCCCAATCAAAATTTCCTGCGTCAATAATTGCACCACCAAGTGTTGTCCCGTTACCGTTGATGTATTTTGTCAGGGAATGGATTACAATATTTGCACCGTGCGCAATAGGGTTCAACAAAGCCGGGGAAGCGACCGTATTATCCACAATTAGTGGAATTTTATTCGCCTTTGCTTCAGCGGCAATCGCTTCGATATCCAAAACATCCAACTTCGGATTACCGAGGGATTCGATGAAAATTGCGCGAGTATTTTCTTTTACGGCTTTTCCAAAGTTTTTAGGATTTGAACCATCGATAAACGAGGTTGTAATTCCCAAACGCGGTAAAGTAACGTTTAACAAATTGAAAGTTCCACCGTACAAACTGCTGGACGCCACAATATGGTCGCCAGCGCGAAGCAGTGTCAGCAATGTTGTGGAAATGGCAGATGCGCCCGATGCAGTGGTAACCGCGCCGATACCCCCTTCCAAAGCCGCCAAACGTTTTTCCAAAATATCGCAAGTTGGATTGTTAAGGCGCGAATAAATAAATCCGGGTTCAGAAAGATTGAACAGGTTTGCAGCGTGGTCGCTATTTTTAAAAACGTAGCTGGAAGTTTGGTAAATTGGCACCGCTCTGGTTCCTCCGTTGGCGGTTACATCGTGTCCTGCGTGCAACAACTTTGTTGCGAAATTGTTTTGTGTACTCATTTTTCTAGTTTTTTTGAGTTAATAAAAAAATTAAAACAAAAGCCAAAATGCGCCTTGCGACGTACTTTAATAGAAAAATGTTAAAAAGAATAATTGAAAAGCAATTTCAGATAAGAAATTGTCTTGTCGTTATCTATCATCAATTCTGAATTTTCAGGATTGTTGTAGAATGTAGCACCTTCTTAAATGAGATTCCCGCCTGCGCGGGAATTTAAGGGTTGCTAAGGCGTCATAGGGTCTATTCCCTCGGCCTTTCTTGATAACATTTCAGTAAAGATTTGAACTTTGTGAGTGCAAATATATGTTCGGAAAAATTTAATAACCAAATATTTCGCCAAAAAACTTTAAATAAAATTGCGGTTCGTTTAATTTTTTTACTTTTGCCCAAGACAAATTAAGAGGAAAGATTTGACTGATTGCAACCTCAATAAAAAATGCTAAAGGCAGTAGAAATCTACCTTCGGCGCACCCGTCAAATCTTTACTTGAAAAATGACATAAGATTTTAAGAAATAGGACTTAAGACTATAAAATATTCAATCCTTGATTAGAAATAATTTTAGTCTTGCGTCTTACGTCCTTTTGTCCTACGTCGCGTCAATTTTTAAATAATTTTATATACAATTTATGGCCTATTTATTTACTTCGGAAAGCGTTTCTGAAGGACACCCAGACAAAGTTGCGGATCAAATTAGCGATGCGCTTTTAGATAATTTTTTGGCTTTCGACCCTGAAAGTAAGGTAGCTTGCGAAACGTTGGTCACCACCGGACAAGTTGTTTTGGCAGGCGAGGTAAAAAGCAATACCTACCTTGATGTGCAAAATATTGCACGCGACGTAATTAACAAGATTGGTTACACAAAAGGCGAATACAAATTTAGTGGCGATAGCTGCGGAGTTATTTCATTGATTCACGAACAATCACAGGATATTAACCAAGGTGTGGACCGCGCGAATAAAGAAGAACAAGGCGCTGGCGATCAAGGGATGATGTTTGGCTACGCTACCAAGGAAACCGAGAACTATATGCCGTTAGCCTTGGATATTTCGCATAAAATATTAATTGAATTGGCTGCACTTCGCAGAGAAGATTCGGCAATAAAATACCTGCGCCCCGACGCGAAAAGCCAGGTAACCATTGAATACAGCGACGATAATATTCCACAGAAAATTGTTGCAATTGTTGTTTCCACACAGCACGATGACTTTGATGAAGACGAAAAAATGCTTTCGAAAATCAAAAAGGATATAACCGAAATTTTGATGCCGCGAGTGAAAGAGCAACTTCCCGAATACGTTCAGAAATTGTTTAATGACGATATTACCTACCACATAAATCCAACGGGGAAATTCGTAATTGGTGGCCCACACGGAGATACGGGCTTAACTGGAAGAAAAATCATCGTTGATACATACGGCGGTAAAGGCGCGCACGGTGGCGGTGCTTTTAGCGGAAAAGACCCGAGTAAAGTTGATAGAAGTGCGGCTTATGCAGCGCGACATATTGCAAAAAACTTAGTTGCTGCAGGTGTTGCAGACGAAATTTTAGTTCAGGTTAGTTACGCGATTGGTGTAGTAGAACCAACTTCAATTTTGGTGAACACTTACAACTCTAAAAACATAAAACTTTCTGACGGCGAAATCGCTAAAAAGGTTTCAGAAATATTCAACATGCGCCCTGCCGCAATTGAAAAAAGGTTGAAATTGAGAAACCCTATCTATTCCGAAACGGCTTCTTATGGACATATGGGAAGAAATCCTGAAGTGATTACCAAAACTTTTGAAAGCCCGTACAATGGACAAATTACAAAAGAAGTGGAGCTTTTCACTTGGGAGAAGTTGGATTATGTTGAAAAAGTGAAGGAAGCATTCAACTTGTAAAATCCATCCCGATAGCTATCGGGACAAATACCAAGTTCCAAATAAATTCCAAAACACAAATCCCAAATTCCAAGTGTACTCTTTGGAATTTGGGATTTATTTTTTTGTGATTTAAAAAATTACATTCCTCCTTTTCTTTGGGGAACCCTTGGCGTTGGCCAAGTTTGGCGTTCTCCTGTTTTTTCATCAATGGGCAGAATAATTTGCTCGCGCGAAGTTTTTGAATCATCTTCCGAAGCCATATAAGCCATAATAGCAGTTAAAATTACGTTGCTTTGCACATCGTCAAAAACAATTTTGTCATAGGTATCAAGGTTTGTGTGCCAAGTGTAATTCCAATAATCCCAACTTAAAGAACTCAAGCTGAAAGCGGGTGCACCGGCCGCCACAAAACTGGCATTGTCTGAGCCACCGCTTGCTGGCCAGCCGGGAAAAGTGGTTTCAATATTTTTGCGAATTGTATCTGGCACAGCACGCAACCATCGTGAAATATAATCATAAGACTGTAAAAATCCAGCGCCATTAATACTCTTTACTCTTCCGGTTCCATTGTCCTGATTGAAAACCGCTTGAATATTATTAACGATTTCGGGATGGTCAGCAACGAAGGAAGAAGATCCGTTTAAACCTTGCTCTTCACTTCCCCAATGGCCCACTAAAATAGTGCGTTTTGGATTGGGGTACACTTTTTTCAGAATTCGCATGGCTTCCATCATCACCAAAGTTCCAGTGCCGTTATCTGTAGCTCCAGTTCCGCCGTCCCACGAATCAAAATGTGCTGAAAGGATTACGTATTCTTCCGGTTTTTCAGTGCCTTTAATTTCTGCGATGGTGTTAAAAGCAGGCATTACCCCCAAATCCTTAGATTCTGCAACCACGTGTATTTTCGGTTTGTCGCCGTGTTCTACCATCCGGTAAAGCATACCGTAATCTTCCAACTGAATATCTACAGTAGGAATTTTTTTGGTGCGCGCCCCGAAGATTTTATTCGCGCCAAAAGCTTTGGACCAATACGAATCAACAATGCCAACTGCGCCGGCTTCTTCCAAGGCTGGAATAATGCTTCTCCGGTCGTAGCCGCTGCGTTTTATGTTTTCGTTCCAGGCTTTGGTCATTTCTTCTCTTTCCGTCTTCATTTTTTCAAAAGATTCGGGTGTGGCCCATTCTTTCCAATTATCGTCCGGTCTTCCCGTGGGCTGCTTCATGGCAACCATCACGAATTTTCCTTTCACGGTGGGCAACCATTTTCTGAATGAAATTGAATCTTTTATTTCGGGAAGTACAATCAATTCAGCAGTTACGCCTTTTGACGACGTGCCGGGACTCCAAGCAAGTTGCGTTCCCTTTAAAGATTGAACGCGCGGCGAAACCATATCGATATGCGTTATGCCACGCTCCCAGCCTTTCCATTCGCCCCATTGTTGATTTTCGGCGGCAATGCCCCACGTCTTATATTTGGCAACGGCCCAATCGTGGGCTTGCTGCATTTGGGGCGTGCCAACTAAACGCGGACCGATATCGTCCATTAATTCGTGCCCAAGTATTTCTAATTGTGAATTTTCGTAAGCCTCTTTTTGGATGTTTTCAATTACGGTGTTCTTTTCCTGCGAAAAGCCCATCAAAGGTAATAAAAAGAGAAGGGTGTAAAGGAATAACTTCTGCATAATAAGTATTTTAGGTTTCAAAGATTTTTTCAAAAATGAAATCTAAAACTACGATATATTTGGGAGTACTAAAAGCTTATGGAAACCGTAAGCAAAAAAAACATCCAGACTTGTCAAAACCATTGAAATCTTATCCTAGCTTCGAGAAATCTAGACTTTTGGAATTTGGATTTTAAATTTTTTGGTACTTTAAATTATATTATGATTTTTCGCCTTTTGCACCGCTTCAATCTTGCTGTGCACTTGTAGTTTTTTGTAGATATTTTCAATGTGTTTTCGGACCGTGCTGGGCGAAAGAAAAAGATGATCTGCAATTACCGTATAACTTAAACCTTTGCTGAGCTGCTCCAAAACCTCAACCTCGCGGGTGGAAAGGGAGATTTCCTCCTTGTCTTTCAGGTTTTGAATATCTATGGGGTTTCGCAATAGTTTTAAGGTTTTCATCGCAATGGAAGGGTTCATCGCCGCGCCGCCATTTAAGGTTTCCAAAATTCCGTCGTATAAATCTTTTGGGTTTATTTCCTTCAGCAAATACCCGTCCGCACCCGCTTTTATGGCGTTGAAAATATGTTCGTCATTGTCAAAAGCCGTAAGCATGATTATTTTGATGTGTGGATATTTCTGCTTAACTATTTGCGTGGTTTCAATGCCGTTGAGAACGGGCATTTCAATATCCATCAATATTAAATCTAGGTTGTGGTTTTCCTCCAATTTTGTAAGCAGCTCACTACCGTTCAACGAGGTATGCTTGACCGAAACATCTTCAAAAAAAGAAAGTTTCTCCTTTACGGCGTGGATAAGGAAGGAATTATCGTCAACAATGGCGAGTTTCAACATTTTCTTTTTGGTTAGTCGTTTAAAGATACTGAAATTAGCTTAAAAAAGACAACCGGAAAATAGGGCATTTGCCGTATTAGTTTATTTCTCCATAAATGGTTTCGCCAATCTCAACAATATAGAAGTTCCTTTCTTAGAGGATTTAAGTTGAAGTGTACCGCCAATCTCCCGGGCGCGTTTTTTCATATTGTTTAGCCCGTTGCCCATAACGATCGTTTCCGGTTCGAATCCTTTTCCGTTATCGGTAATCTCAATTTGGTACTGCCCATCTCCTTTTGAAATATTCACCTCGATTTCGTCGGCTTCGGCATATTTCAATGAATTGTTTACCGCCTCTTGAATGATTCTGTAAATATTCATTCCCTCTACAGATGAGAAGACATGCGATTCATCAACACTCTCTTCAATATTAAAGGAGAATTCGGTTTTTTCCGAAGCGTTTTTGGCGTGCTCAATAAAATTGGCGATTCGGGCCTGCAGGTCCTCAAAAGTTATGTTTTCCTTGTTCATTGCCCAAATGGTGTCGCGCAGTTCATAAATGGTCTGCGAGGTAAAGGCACTGATACCGCTAAGCTTATTGCCAAGTTTTTCACCAATGTCCGTAAAGCCGAATTTCAGGTTGTCAATGCTGGAAATGATGAAGGTCAGTTGCGCCCCAATATTGTCATGAAGGTCGCGGGAGATGCGCAAGCGCTGTTCCTGCAGTTTATTTTGGGTTTCAATTTTTGCCAAAGCCGTTTTTAACTCGCCTTCTTTTTGAAGTTGGCGGTTTTTGAGCTTCTGCTGGTTATAGAGTAAATAGCCCAGCAGCCCGAGAACCAAAGCCAGGCCGAGACTACCAAAGATAAAAGTGTTTTTTCGGCGCACCTCCAAATCCTTTTCTGCCAGCTGGGCGCGTTGTTGTAGGATTTCGTTTTGTTTTTTTTCGGTTTCAAATTCCACGTTCAAGGCCGCAATTCTTTCCTGTACCTTTAATCCGTGAACGCTGTCCTTTACCGCAGCATATTGTTCAAAATAATATAAGGCCGAATCTGTATTTTTTAATTTTTTATAGATATCAGAAAGCAGTTTGTAGTTATACTGAGTGAGGTTTTGATATTGCTTCTTTTTTGAAATAGGCAACGACTTATGGACTAGCGGAATTGCATTGCTCCATTTTTCCTCAGCAATAAAAACTTCTCCCAATTGGGTATAATTTTCGGCAATCCCCAACGAATCTGCCCACTGTAAACGTTGCTGAAGCGATTTGTTGAAATATTCCCTCGATTTAGAAAAATTCCCCTGTAAACCATATGCCCCGGCCATATTACTCCAACTGTAGGGAATGCCAATAGTATCGTTACGTTTCAGCTTTATCTCCAAGCCCTTTTCAAAATAGAACAGGGCACTGTCCAGCTCCTTATTTATTTCCTTTAAAACCCCGTAATTATTATAAATATCCTTGAGTTCATTCTCAAAATTATTGGCTTCTGCAATATTTTTCCCTTTTTGCATATAGCTAAGGGCCTTGGGCAAATCGCGATATTTCATACTATAACCCAATTCCGCATAATAATCTGCCACACGCTCCATTTTGCCGAGTTTCTCATAAATCTTGATCCCATTAATTGCTTGCTTGGTGCTTTCTTCGTAATTACCTTGATATCCATACACCAAACTCAACTGGGAATGGGCATCAGCCTGGCCCAGTTTATATTCTATTTTACGGGCGTCGTTTAGGTTTTTTTTAAAAATGGCAACTATGGAATCCTGCGGGAGGTTGAGCCCCTGCACATAGATTTTATTTATGGAATCGATTTTGGCCTTCTGGTGTTGAATATCCTGTGAATGAAGATTCCAAACCAACAGAAGCAGCAAAAGCTGGAGGAGATTGTTCTGCATAAAACTTATAATTGGATTTCGGGTTGCTCAAGCAGCGCAGCCGATAAGTTGTACTTCAGAAAATTATATTTCAAAAGCGCTTGTTCCCGAAAAAGAAGTTGTGTTCCGTGTAACTTAAAAGTATTTTCCAATTGGATCATCCGACCTCGGAACTGTGCAGTGGCCTCCTGTTTCCTTTTATAATGCCACCCCAAGAGCCCGAGGACACCAAAAACGAGCAAGCTGCTGAATATAATTGTTAAACCCATAGTCCGAGACTTTTAAAAAACTAAAGATACATTTTCTTTCCTTATAAATTTATAGGGTAACTGCCGTAAAGAAAATAAACCCCGGGGTAGCCCAAGGGTTTTTAAAAACTGCCAATGCTCCTCACTTCATCAGCGGTTTTTTAGGTTAGTTAGCTACTTAATTCCTGAAAATTCAGACGGCCCCTACACCCTATCCCCACAAAGTTTTGTGGCCGCCTTCCTTTTCGTTGGATCATACATTTAAAAACAAAATTGCCATTTTAAAATCTATGTTTCAATACGGCAATTGCCTTACTTTACCGTTGGTTTAATTTTTCAGTATCTGAAATGATTGTACCCCAAAGCGGGTCGTAACGTAAACCAAATACAAGCCGGGCGTACCCTGCATTTCAAATGAAATTTCAGCCATGTCATTATACCTATTACTTGCCACTACCTGCCCCAGCAAGCTGTATTGCGCAACCATTATAGTTTCAGAAGTTTTTGGCAGTTTCAATATTAACCGATCATGGGTTGGGTTCGGGAAAGCCAGTATTTTCTTGTCGGCAAGGAGGTCCTGAGTTCCCAAGACTCCACCCTCATAAACACGCACGGCACCCGTGAATGTTCCGTGGGAAGAAGAAAGGGGCATGCCAATAACCACGGTTTCGCCGCTGGCAGAAATGGCAGTATTGTAGCCCCCAAAGTCGCCGTCAACCAGACCGTTGATCCCGCTATCTACTTGGCACCAAGTATTGCCAACCAACCTATATACGCGGGTTTGGCCACGCAAATCTCCTCCGCCCGGATGCTGTACTGCCCCAGCGACAAGGGTGGTGCCATCTGCCGATAGGGCTACGGAATGACCAAAATTATAGTTGTCATTTTCTCCATCTATGGCTTGGCCCAGCTGTTGCCATTGCGTTCCGTCCCATTCAAATGCGCGTACCTGCCCGCGGTCGGCTCCGTGGTGCCAAGCTCCTATTGCCAGCCGATTGCCATCAGCCGAAAAATCCAACGATTTTCCAAACCAATCGGTTTCTTCAGTACCGGTAAGCCTATTGCCCATCTGGTTCCATTGGGGTGCCGTTCCATTCGTAGATATCAACACTGCCCGCATCCGTCGCGAAATCGTCGTTCATATGCGTGCCGATGGCCACTCTTGTTCCATCTGCGGAAAGTTTTATGCAATGGCCCATATAATCATATTGATTCTCACCTTCAATGGCACTGCCCATTTGGTTCCAGTCGGTACCATCAAAGGTATAGACCCGCACTTCCCCAATTTGTGTTCCCGAAGGTCCGGCAAGTGGGGCACTAATGGCCACGGTATTGCCATTTTCGTCTAACGACACAGACCAACCTGAATTTATATCGTTGAGAACTCCGCCAATGGTAGGTCCGAGTTGTTGCCAGGAGGTGCCGTTCCACTCAAAAACCTTTACGTGTCCGGCAGAAGCTCTTCCACCGGCCATAGCACCCGTGGCCCCGACCGCCAACCTGTTTCCATCGGGCGTCAAGGACGCGCTGTATCCAAATTTATAGTTGGCAGCCTCTCCCTCAAGGGTTTGGCCTCGCTGCGCCCATTGATTCCCGTTCCACGAAAATACGCGCATATTTCCCGATGACGACCCGTTGGGATCGGCCTGGTATGCTCCTACGGCCAGCGTGTTTCCATCGGCGCTAACAGAAATGGAGCTGCCCGTTGAATCAAATTCAGACCCAAAAAAATCAGCACCTTTTTGTTGCCACTGGCCGTTTACAGTGGCAGTAAGCATTATTGACCATAACAAGTACAATGTTGGTTTAAGTAAGTTTATTTTCATAATAGCTTGGTTTTATAAATTAAATAGTTTTACAAAGTTTAAAATCGCAAGAGATTCAAACAATAAGGCAATTGCCTTAATTACACGAAAAGTAAAACCGGAGGAAAAACTCACGTTTCGCCCCCGGCCCACGTAAAAACCTCAACATAGAGATTTTCTTTAAATATTTATTACTGATTGGTCACTTCAATATTGAACTGGCCGTCGGTTACTGAAACACTCTCACTAGTGTTATTCAAATTATAACCAGTAAAATTAAACGTACCCTTAATTGTATTTCCGTCGTAACTAGAAATGTTTAGCGTACCATTGTTTCCTTGTCCGGTTCCAACAGTTGAATAAACAACTACTGTATTAGGATCTGGGTTACTTGGATCTGGTAAAAAACTATATGTGCCAATATTAACAAAATTCAAATCATAGCTACCTTCGCCATCAAAACTCGTGAGAATAATTTGTAGGTTTTCAGACTGTTCTGTTCCACCACTAATGGCAATCGCTTGTCCTACACCAGAATTGGTCACCCTAGCCACTACTGTTCCTTGCATTCCTGAAAAGTTGTTTCCATCAACTTTTGCAGTAAATGTTCCAGTGCTGCCTTGTGGGTCATCGCCTCCATCATCATCTTTTTTACAAGAAGTTAAACTTACGGCAACTACTGCCATTAATACTAAAATAGATTTTTTAAATGTTTTCATAATGTTTGGTATAATATTCCGCTATAGGCGAATACGTGATTAATGTTGAAGCAAAATTGACCCAAACCGAAAGTTTTTACAATAGGGCAATTGACGTATTCTGATATACGAATTACGATTTTAGATTGTAGTTTTCTAAAACTGAATGTGCGGAAACCGTTTTTGAATCTCCCTAATTTTTAATTGAAGTTTTTCCGAAAACTGAAGGTGTTCAGCACTATTTGGGTTGAAGGGCCTGTGGTTTAAACCACTTTGAACAGCCGTAATTTCTTTTTGAAGGGTTTCGGTTTCCGAAGCAATCCACACTCGTGAAAATTTCTGCCAAATAAGCTCGATGGCGGTCTTGTTTGGATGAAGCAGATCCTCGGCATAAAAACGGTAATCGCGCAGTTCGTCCATCATGATTTCGAAGGCAGGAAAGTAAAAGGATTTACGATTTAGGTCTCGAAAGCTATCGGGAGCCGATTTTAGATTTAAGAAGTGGTGGATTGCGGAAATGAGATGCGCTTTGCTGAGTGAATTTTCCGCGAAACCATCTTTAATATGCCGCACTGGCGAAACTGTGTTTATAATTGTCGCGGCTGGGTTTATTGTTGAAATTTTATCGAAAATAGTTTGAAGGCTTTTTGAAATTTCTTCGATGGAAAGCAATTCCTTTTGAAAATTTTGCTGCGGAAGTTTATGGCAGTTGGCTACAATTTCGCCTGTGCTGAGCGGAGCCGAAGCACGGTCGCTGAGCGGAGCCGAAGCGTCGACAGTTCTGTAAACCCACGATGTTCCAAAAGTAAAAATAATATGCGTTGCAGAAAAGAGAGCTTCGCGAAGGTTTTGCAAAGCCGAATTTAGATTACCTAAAAATTCATTTTTATCTAAAGCCGAAAGCTCAGAATGTGCTTCAAAACATTTCCAAACTTCGTTGTGCTGAAAAATATCTTTTTCGGAAAAGGAAACGTCGTCAATTGCACGAACAATCAGTTTTTCAATCGATACAGGATTGAAAATTACCCCAAACGGATTCTGCAGATTCTGAAACTTGAAATAATCAAACTTTCTTCCAATGTTTTCCGAAAAACAGCTTCCCATCAAAAGGATTTTGGAGGAATAATCTATTTGATTTTCTTCGGGACTTAGAGGTATTTCGGTTTGAAGTTTCATTTTTTAGTATTCAGTTTGCAGTGGCAGTTGGCAGCACTGAATACTGCAACTGCAACTGCTACTTTAAAAATTCCTGTGCTTTTTCCAAAGCCTCATCAATTCCACCTGGATTCTTCCCTCCCGCAGTGGCAAAGAAAGCTTGTCCGCCGCCGCCGCCCTGGATGTATTTTCCAAGTTCGCGGACGATTTTTCCGGCATCCAGATTTTTATCGGCAGCCAATTCTTTTGAAATATAACAGGCAAGCAACGCTTTTCCATCGTGTTCGGCGCCAAAAACTAAAAATAGATTCTCGGTTTCGCCGCCCATTTCAAACGCCAAATCCTTCATTCCGCCAGCATCAAGGTCTATTTCCTTTGCAAGGAAATTGATTCCGTTTATTGCTTCAATTTCAGCTTTTAATTCGCCTTTTAGATTCTTGGCTTTATCCTTCAACAATTGCTGAATCTGTTTTTGCAAGGCACTGTTTTCTTCCTGCAGACTTTCCACGGCTTTCACGGGGTCCTGTGCATTGTTCAATGCTTTTTGGAGTGCGGCAAACGCTTCACTTCTATCAATAAAATATTGTTTGGTAGCATCGCCGGTAATCGCTTCAATTCTTCTAATTCCCGAGGCAACCGCACCTTCGGAAGTAATAATGAAATGCCAAATATTGTTTGTATTCGGCACGTGCGTTCCGCCACAAAGTTCCATCGATTTTCCAAATTTTATCGCGCGCACGCTATCGCCGTATTTTTCGCCGAAAAGCGCAATGGCACCTTCGTCTATGGCTTGCTGGTAGGGAATATTTCGCCTTTCTTCCAAAGCGATTCCCTCACGGATTCGGGCGTTTACAAAATCCTCCACCTGTTTCAGTTCCTCGTCGGTCACTTTTGCGAAATGCGAAAAGTCAAAACGCAAATTCCGGCTGTGGACCATACTCCCTTTTTGGGTAACGTGTTCGCCCAAAATATTGCGCAAGCCCTGGTGCAACAAGTGGGTTGCAGTATGGTTGGCCGCGGTACGGTTTCGCTGCTTTTCGTCCACTACGGCCACAAACGTACCCTCCAAGTTTCGCGGAAGTGTTTTTGTGAAATGGATTATTAAATTGTTCTCCTTTTTGGTGTCAACAATATAAGTAATGCCGCCATCGGCAGCTTTTAAATAGCCTTTATCGCCCACCTGGCCGCCGCCTTCGGGATAGAACGGAGTTAGGTTGAAAACTAGTTGGTACATTTCGCCCTCCTTTTTGCTTTCCACCTTGCGGTATTTTGTAATCCGCACTTGGGTTTCCAAGGTATCGTAGCCCACAAATTCCTCCACGTCATCTTTCTCCAGAACAATCCAGTCGCCCGTTTCCACTTTTGTTGCGGCGCGGGAGCGGTCTTTCTGTTGCTGAAGTTCGGCGTCAAATTCCTTTTCGTTCAAAGAATAGCCGCGTTCACGAAGAATCAATGCCGTTAAATCTATCGGGAAGCCGAAGGTATCGTACAATTCAAACGCTTTTTTACCGGAAATTTCCTTTGAATCTGCGGTTTCAATAACGTTTTCAAGCAACACCAAACCTTGGTCCAGCGTTCGCAAAAACGATTGTTCCTCTTCGCGAATAACATTGGTGATTAAGTTCTTTTCAGTAATTAACTCCGGAAAAGCGTCGCCCATTTGCGCGCTGAGCGTTTCTACCAATTTATAAATGAAAGGCTCTTTTTTGTCCAAAAACGTAAACCCGTAACGGATGGCCCTTCTCAAAATCCTTCGTATTACATAACCGGCGCCAGTATTGCTCGGAAGCTGTCCATCCGAGATTGAAAATGCCACGGCGCGAACGTGGTCTGCAATTACACGTGTCGCAATGTCCTTTTTCTCGTCCTTTCCGTATTTTGAATTCGTAATTGCTTCAATCTCCCGAATGAGCGGTGTAAAAACATCGGTATCGTAATTGCTCTGTTTGTTTTGCAAAACCATACACAAACGTTCAAAACCCATCCCGGTATCAACGTGCTGTGCAGGTAATTTTTCAAGGCTGCCGTTGGCTTTTCGGTTGAATTGCATAAAAACCAAGTTCCAGATTTCCACTACTTGCGGGTGGTCGTTATTCACCAAATCCTTCCCCGGAATTTTAGCCTTCTCTTCCGCCGAACGGATATCTACGTGTATTTCACTGCACGGCCCGCACGGCCCTTGGTCGCCCATTTCCCAGAAATTGTCCTTTTTGTTTCCGTTTAAAATGCGGTCTTCGGGCACGAATTGTTTCCAAAGTTCATAAGCTTCGGTATCGCGCTCCAAACCTTCACTCTCATCGCCTTCAAAGATGGTTACGTAGAGAATTTCCTTATCAATTTTATACACTTCGGTCAAAAGCTCCCACGCCCACTCGATGGCTTCCTTTTTGAAATAATCGCCAAAACTCCAATTGCCGAGCATTTCAAACATAGTGTGGTGGTAGGTGTCCATTCCCACTTCTTCAAGATCGTTGTGCTTTCCGCTTACGCGCAGGCATTTCTGTGTGTCTGCAATCCGGTTGCTTTTTGGCTTTCCATTTCCGAGGAAATATTCCTTGAACGGAGCCATCCCACTATTGATGAACATTAGGGTTGGGTCGTTCTTCACCACCATCGGCGCTGAGGGCACAATGGCGTGTTGCTTCGACTTGAAAAATTCTAAAAATTTGGAACGGGTTTCCTTCGAGTTCATTTTTTATAAAATTATGCTAAAATTAAAGGTTGGGCACAGTAGGAAACAATTTCTATCTTTGTAAAAACGTTACCTTTACTTCGCGCGAACAAACACCGCGCAAAAATAGCAATTTTTTAACGCATGTCTAAGGTTAAATATTACTACGATAGTGAAACGCTTTCGTACCAAAAAATAGAAAAGAAAAAAGGAAGGAAACTAAAGATTTTCGCCCTGAGTCTTTTGGGAACATTACTAAGTGGTTTCTTATGGTTCTTGGTTTATATAAATCTTCCCTCAGTACAGACCCCGAAAGAGTTGGCGCTGCAGCGTGAGCTGAACAATATGGAGCTTCAGTTTGAACTTTTGAACAAAAAAATGGAGCAGGCACAGGCCGTGCTTGCCGAGGTTGAGGAGCGGGACAACAATCTTTACCGTGTATATTTTGAATCAAATCCAATTCCGGAGGAACAGCGTAGGGCAGGTTTTGGAGGGATAAACCGCTACAAGGATTTGGAAGGGTTTAATAATTCAAAATTGATTATCAATACAACCCGAAACCTCGATATCTTGACCAAACAGATTGTTGTTCAGTCAAAATCTTTAGACGAAATAGCGAGACTTGCAGAAGAAAAAGAAAAACTTTTGGCGGCAATTCCCGCCATTCAGCCAGTAAAAAATGAAGACCTAACGCGAATGGCATCAGGTTATGGTTACAGAACCGATCCATTTACAAAGGCTAGAAAGTTTCACTACGGAATGGATTTTACAGCACCCCGAGGAACACCTGTATATGCCACCGGAGACGGCAAAGTTACACGTGCCGACAATACGGCCACGGGCTACGGAAACCACGTGGTTATTGACCACGGCTATGGCTATGAAAGTCTGTATGGACATTTGTACAAATACAATGTGCGCCCAGGGCAAAAAGTGCAGCGCGGTGACATTATAGGTTTTGTGGGTAGCACCGGAAGAAGCGAGGCCCCGCACTGCCATTACGAGGTTTTCAAGGATGGCGAACGCATTAATCCGATTAATTTTTACTACGGAAGTTTGACTGCGGAAGAATTTGCCGAAATCTTGAGAAAATCACAGGAAGAAAACCAATCTTTAGATTAAATTCCAAAAAACAAAAACCAAATTCCAAAAAATTGAAATTAATCACTGATAACCCTTAACCCTTAACCCTTAACCCTTAACCCTTAACCCTTAACAAAACAAATGCACATAGACCTACCCGAAAAACTATATTATGGCATTGGCGAAGTAGCCGAAGCTTTCGGCGTGAATACCTCGCTGATACGTTTTTGGGAAAAGGAATTTGATGTATTGAAGCCAAAAAAAAACGCCAAAGGCAACCGAAAGTTTACCCCGCAGGACATCAAAAATCTGGAACTCATCTACCATTTGGTGAAAGAGCGCGGGTTTACGCTGGAAGGCGCAAAAATCCATTTAAAGGAAAATAAACAAAAAACACTGGACCGGTTTGAGATTATCCGCAAACTGGAGTCGGTAAAAGCAGAACTTTTAAAAATCAAAGAACAACTCTAAAACCAATCGCATCATGAAAAAATGGTTACCCATCATTATTATCCTCGGCCTAATTTTAATTATTGGAGGTTATTTGGCCAGCCTTAACAACAAACTCGTGGAATTGGACCAAAAGGCCACCGCCCAGTGGGCCAACGTGGAAAGCTCGTACCAGCGCCGGGCAGACCTTATTCCAAACATTGTGAGCACTGCAAAGGGCTATGCCGAGTTTGAGCAGGAAACTTTGGTTGCCGTTACCGAGGCCAGAAGCAAAGCCACTTCCATAAATATCGACCCCTCAAACATAACTCCAGAGCAACTGGCGCAATATCAACAAGCGCAGGCAGGCGTAAGCTCTGCTCTTTCACGATTGTTGGCCGTTTTTGAAAGATACCCCGATTTAAAGGCAAATGAAAATTTCAAGGAATTGATTAACGAACTGGAACGCACCGAAAACCGCATCAACGTGGAGCGTAACAGGTTTAACGAAGAAGCGCGACTGTTCAATACCGAAATACATAAATTCCCAACAAAGATGTTTGCCGGGCTATTGGGCTTCCACGAAAAAGCATATTTCAAAGCCGATGCCGGCAGCGAAAAAGCCCCGGAAGTAAATTTTGATGACCTAGGGAAAGATGACTAAGAAACCAAAAGATTTGAGATTTGGGACAAGCGACGAAAAAGAGTTTCTTTATATAAAATTCAAAGATCTGGGTCTCAAGTCTCAAGTCTAACATCTAACATCTAACATCTAAAAAAATGTCTAAAGTTGAATATTTTCTAACTTCGGAAGAAGAAGCTGCCATTATTGAAGCCATTCGTATTGCCGAAAAAAACACCTCGGGCGAAATACGCGTGCATTTGGAACCCAGTTCCATCTCGGCCGAAGAACCTAACGAACATATAGATGCCTTTGACCGTGCTGCGGAAGTGTTTGATATGCTGAATATGCACAACACCGCAGAACGCAACGGCGTGCTAATTTATGTTGCGGTAGATGACCGAACGCTCGTAATTATGGGCGACAAGGGCATCAACGATATTGTGGGCCAGAATTTTTGGGAAAGTACCAAAGACATCATCATTAACCATTTTAAAAATGGCGATATGAAGCAAGGTCTGGTGGAAGGAATCCTAAAAGCTGGCGAACAGTTGAAGAAACATTTTCCATATAAAAAAGACGATAAAAACGAATTGCCGGATGATATTTCCGTGGGGTGATTCAGTGTTCAGTCGCAGTAATCAGTAAACAGTAAAAAAGAATTTTGAAATAATTTCTTCAGAAATACAAAATCCCTCGCTTATAAACTTTTAAACCCATAAACTTATAAACTTTTTATCTAAATATTACTTTTTACTGTTGTTTGTAGCAATCGGTTTTTTCTCCGAAAATGCTTCGGCCCAGTATGAAATTCCGCCGAAACCTGAAAAGCAGACCTCTCTTTACGATTATATCGACCTGCTTACGCCGTCACAAAAAAGTGCGTTGGAAAGTAAGCTGGTTCGCTATGCGGATTCTACCTCCACTCAGATTGTTTGTATTATTATCGGTTCCACAAACGGCGAGGATATCTCCATGCTCGGCGCGGAATGGGGCCAAAAATGGGAAATCGGACAAAAAGGCGAAGACAACGGAATTGTAATCACCCTCGCCAAGGACGACCGAAAAGTAGATATAAACACAGGTTACGGCATTGAATACCGTATTACCGATTTAATGTCGGAACGCATCATCAACCGAATAATGATTCCCCAATTTAAAGAGGGAAATTACTATGCAGGTTTGGATCAAGGAAGTGATGCTATTTTTGCAGCATTGAAAGGTGAATTCAAAGAAGACCGCGATTTCGGAAAAAAGGACGGAACGCCCATCCCCTTTTTCATTATTTTCATCTTTATCATTATCATCATTGCGCTTATGCGAAAAGGAGGACGCGGCGGTAAAGGTGGAGGCGGCGGAAGCTTGCTGGACATTATTGTGCTAAGCAGCCTTGGCCGCGGAGGTTTTGGCGGAGGCGGGGGTAGCTTCGGCGGTGGCGGAAGTTTTGGTGGCGGCGGAGGCTTTGGCGGAGGTTTCGGCGGAGGAGGCTTCGGCGGGGGCGGTGCTAGTGGTGGGTGGTAAATTCAACTTATTTAACCCATTTCCTCAACAAATTCAAAAGCCCGTACTACCGAATACGGTTGATGTGAATATTTAGGCGGAAAGGCGCAATGTCCTCCGTGGGCAGGGGTTTCCAAAAACAGATAATCGTGGGCCTTGGCCATTTCCACAGGATAGTCTTTTGTCCCCAGAATGGGGTCGTCCCAAGCATTTATCACTAACAACGGCAATTTTATTCCTGCAACTGAATTTCCCGGGGAAGCATTCAGATAATAATCGTCTAAATTGCTGTAGCCACCGTGCACGGGAATGATGAACCGGGTCACAACATCATCAAAATTTTTGATGTATTTGGCAGCATCCGCAGGAACGGCATCGGGAAACTGGATGGCTTTTGCAGCTATCTTCGCTTTTACCTTTCCTATAAACCGTCGCTGATAAATTTTACTGAATCCCGATTGCAATTTTTCGGCACTCGACCGTAACTGGAAAGGAGCCGAAATGGCTACCGCGGCCTTTACTTCCACTGGAATTTTACGCTTTCCCAAATAATTCATAATCTGGTCGCCTCCCAAAGAAAAACCAACTAAGAAAACTTGGGTAAAACCATTTTGCACTACATGTTTTACTACATATTCCAAATCTTCCATAGAGGCGTGATGGTACAATTGGGGCAATAAATTCATCTGGCCGCCACAACTGCGATTATTCCACGCAAACACGGAATAGTCTTTTTCAAGAAAATAATTGGCGCATACGTTGTTGTAATTTTTTCGGGAATTGCCCTCCAGCCCATGGCAAAGAATCACTGCCTTTTGGGAATCCTGCAACTTATAATCCAGCAGCAGAAAATCGGCATCGGGCAATATCAGCTTTTTTCGGTCATAATCCGGGGGCCCAAATTTCCGGATGACCCCAGAATAGATGGTGGAAATATGCCCATTGTGAAAAATGGGGTCCGGCCGGTATGTGGATTTTTCCAGATAAGGCATGGTTTGCTACATTGTCAGAAATTTCCTTTCTCCTTAAAGATAGGATTACATTTTCGGATTCTAAAATTTACTTGGGAAGAAAATCTAAAAGGTAATTGTCTTGGGAAACGGTCCAAAGAAATAAAAGCAGCAAATATCATAACAAACCATATTCTGAATATTGAATATTGAAATTACTTCTTCCTAAAATAAACCGTAATTGGAACCCCGGTAAAATCAAAGTTTTCCCGAAGTTTATTCTCAATAAAACGTTTGTACGGGTCTTTTACATATTGCGGCAAGTTGCAGAAAAACGCAAAACTTGGGTAGGGCGTGGGCAATTGTGTGCAGAACTTTATTTTAACATATTTCGCCTTATAAGCTGGCGGCGGATAGGCCTGAATAATGGGAAGCATCACTTCGTTGAGCTCGCTTGTCTTAATCTTTTTGCTACGGTTTTGGTACACCTCAACCGCCGTTTCAATGGCCTTATAAATACGCTGTTTTGTCAACACCGAAACGAAGATGATGGGCACATCCACAAAAGGTTCAATTTGCTGACGGATGTATTTTTCATAATCCTTTACGCTGCTGTTATCTTTATCTTCCACTAAATCCCACTTGTTGGCAAGTATCACGATTCCTTTATTGTTTCGCTGTGCAAGCCAGAAAATGTTCTCCACTTGCCCGTCAAAACCGCGGGTAGCGTCAAAAATAAGGATGATAACATCGCAGTGCTCTATAGCGCGGACGCTTCGCATTACGGAATAAAATTCCAAGTCTTCCTTTACCTTGCTCTTTTTGCGGATTCCGGCAGTATCAACCAAATTGAATTCAAACCCGAAACGGTCGTATTTTGTATCAATACTATCGCGCGTAGTTCCCGCGATGTCGGTAACAATGTATCTGTCTTTGCCAATCAATGCATTGATGAACGAAGATTTTCCTGCGTTCGGACGACCCACAACTGCAAAACGTGGGAGCTCGCTGTCATCCGGTTCTTCCCTTTCTGGCAAGACTTTTACCAAATCATCCAACAATTCCCCTGTTCCGCTACCGTTAATACTGGAAATATTGTATTGGTTTTCAAACCCAAGCGAATAAAATTCCAAAGCATCATTCACCCGAGAAGCAGCATCCACTTTGTTGATTGCCAAAAAAATTGGCTTTTTTGAACGGCGAAGCAATTTTGCAACCTCTTGGTCCATTCCCGTAACGCCGCTTTCCACGTCAACCATAAAGATTATTGCATCTGCTTCATCAATGGCGAGTTCCACTTGCTTGTCAATTTCAGCTTCAAAAATATCGTCGCTTCCCTTCACATAGCCGCCCGTATCAATTAACGAAAATTCCTTTCCGTTCCAGTCGCTTTTTCCGTAGTGACGGTCGCGCGTAACGCCGCTCACGGCATCCACAATGGCTTCCCTGCGCTGAATCAATCTATTGAAAAAAGTGGATTTTCCCACATTTGGTCTTCCTACGACGGCAACAATGCTCATAATCTTAATTTTAGGGTGCAAAAATAGCTTTTAGTTGGCAGAAAAAATACTATTTTAACGGCTTTAAAAATAAATAATTAAAGAATGCTTTCCAATGAAATTGTATTGCGCCCACGTTTCCAAATGGAACTTGAAGAACCCTGTTCACAATTGGTTATGAAATTTTCGGAAGTAAAAAAATCGCAAAATAGATTTATAATTTCCTGCGTGGACGATCACATTTTTATAAAACTTCCAAATAAGGAACAGCATTTTTGGTCGCCGCAACTGCATTTGGAAATAACTGAAAAAGATGAAAACTCCTGTTCCCTCCACGGTTTTTTCGGGCCAAATCCAACTGTGTGGACCATGTTTATGTTTCTGCATGTTGCGGTTGGAATTCTATTTATGGTAGATTTGACTTGGTTGTACTCCAATTACAATTTGGGAAACCCGATAACCATTCAAATCATTATTGCAGTTGTTTTGGTATTGGCTTGGATTTTACTGTATTTCGCCGGAGCCATGGGAAAGAAAAAAGGAAAACCCGGAATGCGCGAGCTTTATGATTTTATGAATGAGATTATAAATTCCAAATTTTAAGCACCAAATTCCAAATAAATCTTAAATTCCGAATAAATTCCAAAATCAATACATCCCCCTAGCCCCCTTCAAAGGGGGAATTACTGCTTCTCTTTGGAAGGGTTGGGGTAGGACTTTTTCAAATTCCATATTCAAAGGAGTTGGGTTCGGTATCGGCCCATCGACAGGCGAGCTTGGAATTTGGAATTTGTGATTTGAAATTTATTTCTGGTTGTACCCAAATCGCCGTAGCTGCTTTTCGTTACTTCTCCAATCTTTATTCACCTTCACATAAAGTTCCAAATGAATTTGCTTTCCAAAGAATTTTTCCAAATCCTTTCGGGCTTCAGTGCCCACACGCTTTAAAGCCGAACCTTTGTGGCCAATGATAATCCCCTTTTGCGTTTCGCGCTCAACCATAATTATACTGCGGATTCGGATGATATTTTCGTCCTCAAAAAATTCCTCGGTATCAATTTCAACGGAATAGGGAATTTCCTTTTTATAGTGCATCAGTATTTTTTCGCGAATGGCTTCGTTTACGAAAAATCGCTCGGGCTTATCGGTGAGTTGGTCTTTTGGATAAAAGGGCGGCGATTCGGGCAACAATTCAATAATTCGATTGAAAACTTCGGGAACCCCAAAATTTTGTAGCGCAGAAATCGCAAAAATTTCAGCATTAGGAACTTTTTCCTGCCAAAGCTTTAAGGCTTCGGAAAGCAGCTCCTCGTTGCCTTTGTCAACTTTATTTATCAGCAATAAAACTGGAATTTTTGAATTTGTTATTTTGTTGAAAAACGCCTCATCTTTCAGCTCCTTTTCGCCCAATTCCACCAAATACAGCAGAATATCGGCATCCTCAAAGGCAGATTTCACAAAATCCATCATACTTTCCTGCAATTGGTACGCAGGTTTTATGATTCCGGGCGTATCGCTCAAAAGCACTTGAAAGTCATCGCCGTTCACAATTCCCAAAATGCGGTGACGGGTGGTCTGCGCCTTGGAAGTAATAATGGAAAGGCGCTCGCCCACAAAAGCGTTCATCAACGTGCTTTTGCCCACGTTTGGGTTTCCAATAATATTTACGAATCCGGCCTTGTGTTTTGTCATTTCTTTGGAATTGATAGTGCAAATTTAAAGCTTAAATCCCAAAACAATGGATTTGGTTCAATTTTAAAACTTTCAGCCTTGAAATCCTTACTTTTGTGAAATGCTTTTTCCAAAGAAAAAAATAGAGCTCGAAGAAGGTGATTATTACCTTACGCCCGAAGGCTACAAATGTTTTACGGAACAGTACCACTTAAAACGCGGATATTGCTGCGAAAGCGGTTGCAGGCATTGTCCGTACGGTTTTGACAAAAAAACTGGGAAGCATCAATAAAAATATTTTTAGAAAATGACTTTTAAAGAACTAATTCAACAGGGCATTCCATCAGTTTTACCTGAAAAGAAACCTTACGACCAATCCATAAACCACGCGCCAAAGCGAAAGGAAATCCTTTCAAAGGAAGAAAAGGAACTCGCGCTCCGCAACGCCCTTCGCTATTTCGAGCCGAAAAACCACGCTACGCTCCTACCCGAATTTCGCGAGGAGCTGGAAAAATACGGGCGCATTTATATGTACCGTTTCCGTCCCGATTATAAAATGTACGCACGGCCAATTGAGGAATATCCCGGAAAATGTGAGCAGGCAAAGGCGATTATGCTAATGATTCAAAACAATTTGGATTATGCCGTGGCCCAACATCCGCATGAGTTGATTACCTATGGCGGTAACGGTGCCGTTTTCCAAAACTGGGCGCAGTATCTTTTGGTGATGAAATACCTTTCGGAAATGACCGACGAGCAAACCTTGGCTGTTTATTCTGGGCATCCAATGGGTTTATTTCCTTCCCATAAAGACGCGCCGCGAGTGGTGGTTACTAACGGAATGATGATTCCGAATTACTCCAAACCGGACGACTGGGAAAAATTCAATGCGCTTGGCGTAACCCAATACGGTCAAATGACCGCGGGAAGCTATATGTACATTGGTCCGCAGGGAATTGTTCACGGAACCACGATTACGGTTTTGAACGGTTTCAGAAAAATTAAAAAAGAGCCAAAGGGCGGTTTGTTCGTAACTTCCGGTCTAGGCGGTATGAGCGGCGCGCAACCCAAAGCTGGGAATATTGCAGGCTGTGTAACGGTCTGCGCCGAAGTGAACAAAAAAGCAACCCAAACTAGACACAGCCAAGGCTGGGTGGATGAAGTGATTTCAGATTTGGATAAACTCTCAAAACGCGTAAAAGAAGCATTGGCGAATAAGGAAACCGTTTCGATAGCCTACGACGGAAACGTGGTGGAAGTTTGGGAAAAGTTTCATAAAGAAAACATTAAAATTGATTTGGGAAGTGATCAAACCTCGCTTCACAATCCGTGGGCGGGCGGGTATTATCCCGTTGGATTGGCGTATGAGGAAGCCAACGAAATGATGGCAAACAATCCCGAACAATTCAAAAAAGAAGTGCAAAAAAGTTTGCGCCGCCAAGTGGAAGCCATCAACAAGCACACTGCAAAAGGCACGTATTTCTTCGACTACGGAAATGCTTTTCTTTTGGAAGCCTCGCGCGCAGGTGCCGATGTGCTTTCCGAAGAAAAAAATAAGGAATTCAAATATCCATCTTACGTGCAAGATATAATGGGTCCGATGTGTTTCGATTACGGTTTTGGACCGTTCCGTTGGGTATGTGCTTCGGGGAAACCCGAAGACCTTCAAAAAACGGACGAAATAGCTTGTGAGGTTTTGGAGGAATTGATGAAAAATTCACCAAAGGAAATCCAGCAACAAATGCAGGATAACATCACTTGGATTAAAGGCGCGCGGGAAAACAAATTGGTTGTTGGTTCACAGGCACGCATACTATATGCAGATTCTGACGGGCGTGTGCAGATTGCTTCGGCATTCAACAAAGCAATTTCCGAAGGAAAAATTGGCCCGGTAGTTTTGGGGCGTGACCATCACGATGTTTCGGGAACCGATTCGCCCTATCGCGAAACTTCAAATATATACGATGGAAGCAGGTTTACGGCCGATATGGCCATCCAAAACGTAATCGGCGATAGCTTTCGCGGGGCAACTTGGGTGAGCATCCACAACGGTGGTGGCGTAGGTTGGGGCGAAGTGATAAACGGCGGTTTCGGAATGGTTCTTGATGGTAGTACAGACGCGCAACGGCGACTTGAAAATATGCTTTTCTGGGATGTGAACAACGGAATAGCCAGACGCAGTTGGGCACGGAATGACGAAGCTGTTTTCGCAATAAAACGTGCGATGCAAAACAATCCGCAATTAAAGGTTACGCTTCCAAATTTCGTTGATGATAAATTATTCAAATAAAAAATTGCAACTATGAAATGCCCACTAACAGATTATTAATTAATAGAAGATGTTTTTGGGGCATTCCATCTTCCTATTTCTCAAATATTTTATACAGATGAAAGCACTTAAATTTTTACCCCTGCTCTTGCTTTTTGTTTTCGCCTCCTGCTCCACCGTTCGCGTGGCCACCGATTATGACAAAGAAGCAAATTTTAATCAGTACAATTCCTTCGCTTTTTTTAAGCCGGGAATAGACAAGGCTGAAATTAGCGACCTCGACAAAAAACGAATTTTGCGCGCGATTGAGGCGGAACTTTCGGCGAAAGGAATGTCCAAATCAGAAAGTCCTGATTTGCTGGTCAGTATTTTTACCAAAGAACATGAACGTGTTGATGTTTATAACAACAGTTTCGGTTACGGCTGGGGCTGGAATCCTTGGTATTATGGCAGTTATTACGGTGGAAGCCACGTGGCCCGTTCCACCGAAGGCACGCTCTACATAGACCTGATTGATGCCAAAACCAACAATCTAGTTTGGCAGGGAATGGGAAGCGCAGATTTGGTTACCAGTGATATGGAGCGAAAAGAAGAGCGCATCCGTGAAATTGTAGCCAAAATTTTAGCGAAATATCCGCCCGGAGCAATGAAGAAATAACTTTAGAAATCCTTCAATTAACAAAGCCTTATTCTGAAAAAATAGTTTTAAGAGATTATTACTTAAATGCTATCGTAAAAAAATCGACCCCATCCGATTTAAAAATTTAAAAAAAGAAAAGGTATGAAATCTATTAAATTATTACTGCTAGTATTTTTTGTCAGTTTTGGAATACAGGCACAGGAACTGGTTACGGGAAAAGCTACTCTAACCCGCACTGCAGAAGGCATCTATGAGATCAAAAAAACAGATGGCACTATAAAAAAAATTAACATTCGGCCCAATGAAGATAAACACGTGCAAGGAACACTTGCCGTTCTGTTTAAGGATTGTGAGGAATTGAGACAATCGGTTTTTGAATCACGAATTGTTACAGAGGGGCAACTTATACAGGCCGTGGAGAGGTATAATAAATGTAATTACACCACTTTTGAACCTACTGAAAAAGAAATTGAGCAAGCTGCAAATTTTCAGGGTGACGAATATAAACTCTTTGCAAGTATTGGTGGTTCATTGAACCGGATTAGTTTCTTCAACTTTGATGATTATGAAAATTTAACACAGGGCCAACTGAGTTTTGGAATTGCCGCCACTCCTGGGTTTATTGGTTCTTTGCAAGGCAACCTTTATTTTACTTTGGAAGCGAATGCTGCATTATCTGGTGATAAGGATTTTGAAAATTCGCCGTTTACCACAAATTTCAAAAAGAATTCTTACAGAGCAAGTTTGGGGGCAGAGTATCATTTCAACAAAAAGGGTTCAATCCAGCCACTTATTGGAATAGGTGCAGGTCTGGTTCGCGATCATTACGACGGCAAGTATGATGGCTATAAAATAAAGCAAACAGAAGGCAGCGCCTTTTTAATTCCAAAAGCAGGGGTTTTATTTTCACTGGATGACAAAAAATCCTTGGGGGTGATTGTAAGCTATATTCCCGAATATGAGAATGATCTTACTTTTATTGGCGATGGCGATATAATTCCTTTAATTATTGACACCCATTTTATAAATGCTAGTTTGTATCTTTACTTTTAAATGAATTTTTTACGGTACAAAATTCTGTATTGTATATTTTCTTTAAAATTTATTGATGCTAAAACTTTCAAAATATAATCAGCGCTCTCTATATGGAGGACTGATTGCAGCAATTATTACTGGCGCTGGAGTTTTCCTTTTGGGAAATATTTCCGGATACGAAGCAAAAAAACTAATCACCTCTTCCCTGCCAGGGATAAATATGCTCTGCAACACTATTGTCCTTGCTTCGGCAACTATTTTGGCGCTTTTGCTAACCCTTTTGGGAATAAGTTCGGGCTCCAAGTCAAAGTTAAAGCGCGAGCATTATACGCAAGTTATGGCTATTGCAAAGTTGGATACAGTCCTTTTTGTGATAGCCATTATTCTTTTTCAAATATTCAATATTCCCATTACCGAATCGGAAGAATTGCCCACTACTTGGTATTCAAACATATATTGGGCCACCCTGTTTCTTTCTTCATTGTTGAGCGGCGGGATGGTTTCTGTAATTTTGATGCTTTACAATACTGTTATAAATATGATCAAAATTGTGGGACTTGGCGAAGAGGATCATCCGCTTGTTTTTAAAGAAGACGATAATGATGTAACTAATGAATAAAAAAAGCCTTTCCGCAAAACGGGAAGGCTTTTTTAAAATTGGGATTAAACAAGTTTACTGTTTTATCAGTTTTATTCCCTTATTAACGATTTCATTTGTAGAAACATTCATAAAATAAATTCCAGATTTCCAGTTTTGGGCATTAATATTTGCCTCGGTTTCGCTACTATATTTGGCGGAAAACAATTGTTGGCCCAAAACATTATAAATTGAAATTGATTCGATTGGTGAATTGCTCTTTAAAATCATTTCATCTTTCACAGGATTTGCAAAGAATATGGAAACATTTGAAAATTCTTCAATACCTGCAGTTTCATCCTCAATATTCTGAGCATAAATTTTTAGACCACTCCCTTTGTCCTCAGTAAAAACTGCCACATTTTGCATATTTGCTTCCTCTGTAAAATTCACTCTGTTTTTTGCTGCTGCAAAGGTCGCTACCGGACGGGTTTCTTCCGGCCAAGCAAAGTCACCGTTTTCGTCAAGATACACGGCATTTAAAGTGGTGGGTGAAACTCCATTGTTCTCTCCTTCTTCCATCAAAAAAAGCGGATTGCCATTTCTTAAATGAAGTGGTCCAGCATGGGATATATCATCTCCAATGGCGAAAACAACCTTCGCGTTATCTGTAAATTGACGTGCGCCAGATTCTTTATTAAATTTTTGAACATATTCGCCTCGTTCGTTTTGATTTGTATCAGTATAGGTCGCAATGGTCCAAACGTATTGCGATCCTGATTGGAAAGCAACGGCAGTATCCATTTCATAATCTGTTTCATTGGTGTCAAAATCGGATCCATTGATACCCCAAGGCAATGTTCCGTCAGGATTAATTCGTTGTAAATAGGAGTCAAATCGAGTTCCAGCGGAAGCAGAATAACCCATATAGACTACATCACCATCCTGCAAACCTGTATAGGAACGGTTAAAGGCGGTAGCTCTATCCGCAATTTGCACGGCATTTGACCATACTGGATTTCCGTCTGTATCATATCTTTGGGCATATAAATTTGAATTTATACCGCTTAACAGTTTATGAAAAACGGCAATATATTCTCCCCCAGAAATTTCAAAGAAATTGCCTGGAGCAGCAAAGCCTGAACCTGCAGTTAGCGGTTGGGTAGTTGGCCAAATCGCATTCCCACTTCCGTCATATTTTTGCATTACAGCGCCAGAAGATCCTAACCAGCTAACAATAGCACCACCAGCAGAAAGTGGCAAAACAGTAACTATGTTTCCACTGCCCACATTTACACCATTGGCACCCCATAAATGGTTGCCAGCAGTATCCATTTTGAAAACATAGGCAGGGTCTCCCCCACCGGTTCCAGTCACGCCTATATAAAGATGATCATCCATATCAACTACTGTATTCATAATTACAGTAAAACTGCTCATCGGTATTTGGTCGCTCACCAGCATTCCATCATTCCCTAACGTTCGGTTTCCTTCGGCATCCATAACTTGCATTCGCAGCTCAATGTTGGTAGGCGCTCCAACGTTTTTCCAATAAACCACGTAGGTTTGTCCGTCCGTAGTTCCTTTGGCTTGTACATCAAGTTCGCCAGATTCAGCCACAAGTGTATTTGTATCTGTATCTGTTGTCCACTGTGCAGAGGCAACAAACATTGATAAAAAGCAAGAAATTGTAATAATTGTTTTCATAATGTGGATTTAAAAATATTTATAGCAAGATTAAGAAAAATCAATAGCTCAAAACCTCTAAAATCTTCTGCTTTACTTTTTCGGTTGATGGAATCATTGTTTCCTCTAAAGTTGAATTAAGTGGAATTGCGGGCATATTTTCTGAACCGATCAGCATTACGGGTGCATCCAACTGCTGAAAACATTCCTCTTGAATTTTTCCTTGAAGCCCTCTGCTGAAACCGTTTTCAGAAGGTTCCTCGGTTACAACAAGACATTTTCCGCATTTTTTTACGCTTTTGAAAACCGTGTCATAATCCAAAGGATGCAGTGTTCGAAGGTCAACTACTTCAATTTTATCCTGCATTCCAAGTTCTTCCGAAGCGTTCATCGCCCAGTGTACGCCCATGCCGTAAGTGATTATGGAAAGTGTTTCTTCCTCTTCCTGCTTCCATATTTCCTGTAAGACCCAAGCTTTCCCGAAAGGCAAAATATAATCTGCATCGGGCATCAGCGAAGTTGCGCCTTTGGTTCCCTTCACTTTGCTCCAGTACAAACCTTTGTGTTCAAAAATTACAACTGGATTTGGGTCGTAATATGCAGCTTTCATCAAACCTTTTAAATCGGCTCCGTTGCTGGGGTATGCTATTTTCAACCCGCGAATATTTGTAACGACACTTTCGACGGAAGAGGAATGGTACGGACCGCCGCTGCCGTAAGCGCCAATGGGGACTCGAAGAATCATTGAAACGGGCCATTTTCCATTTGAAAGATAGCAGCTTCGGGACACTTCTGTAAAAAGTTGATTGAGTCCCGGCCAAATATAATCTGCAAACTGAACCTCAACAATTGGTTTCAATCCCACGGCGCTCATTCCAACTGTGGAACCGACGATAAATGCTTCTTGAATGGGCGTATTAAAAACACGGTTGTCGCCAAACTTCTGAGCTAGCGTCGCCGCTTCGCGAAAAACACCACCCAAACGGCCGCCAACGTCTTGCCCGTACAATAAACATTCGTGATGTTTAGCCATCAACTCTTCAATTGCGAAAAGCGCGCAATCTACCATCACAACTTTTTCGCCACCTTTTGGGGAACGTTCGCCTACTTCCTCGGTAATTGTTGTAGGCGCAAAATCGTGGGTAAATAAATCTCCCGGTTTTGGGTCTTCGGCTTTCAAAGCTTTTTCAAGTGATTTTTCGATTTCGGTTTTGATTTCGATTTCGATTTCTTGAAGCTCCTTTTCAGAAAAACCATTCTTCAAAAGCAGTTTTTTCAACTTTGGATAGGGATCGCGACTTCTGGCTTCATCAAGATCATCGCGATAAAACTCCATTCTGACTCCAGAAGTATGATGGTTCAAAAGCGGTACTTTGGCGTGCACCAAAAACGGTCTGCGTTCTTCCCTAATTTTTGAAATTACATCTTGAATTGTATTGTAACTTTCCTCAAAATCGGTTCCGTCTATTGAAACCGCTTCCAAACCGTGAAAACCTGCAGCGTATTCAAAAGCATTCTGCGCACGGGTTTCCGCCGCATTTGCTGAAATATCCCAACCATTATCCTGCACCAAATATAGAATTGGCAATTGCTTTAAAGCCGCCATTTGAAAGGCTTCGGCTACTTCGCCCTCGGTTACGGAAGCATCTCCTAAACTGCAAACTACAATTGGAGATTCAGAAGTTTCATTTTTAAATTCTGCCTTAAACGATTCTTTATACCAAAACCCCATTGCCACTCCCGTTGCGGGAATAGCCTGCATTCCCGTTGCGGAACTTTGGTGTGGAATTTTCGGTTTGTCATCATCCTTTAAACTAGGGTGTGAATAATAGGTTCTTCCCCCAGAAAATGGATCGTCTTTTTTCGCTAAAACCTGTAGCATCAGTTCATACGGATTCATCCCGATTGCCAGCAACATTGAGTCGTCACGATAATACGGAAAAGCATAATCCTGCGGTAAAAGCTGCATTCCCACAGCGGTTTGTATTACTTCATGCCCACGCGAAGTTGCGTGTACGTATTTTGAAACAATCTTGAAGTTTTCCTCATATATCTCGGTCATCGCCTTTGCAGTGACGAGGTTTTTGAAGGCCTTCTTTAATATATCTTTTGAAATATTCACTTTTTTATTCTTAACGAGGTCTCGACTGCGCTCGACCTGACATTATTAAATTTTTCTGTTAGTATCAAACTGTTCCATATAATCGGCAATTCTTCTAAGGAAAGATCCCGCCAAATAGCCATCTACAATTCTATGGTCAAAGGAAAGTGACAAATACATCATTTGCCGTATTTCAATTATATCACCTTCTTCTCGCTCCATCACTTCAGCTCGTTTTTTAATGATTCCGGTTGCGAGAATTGCGGCTTCGGGTTGGTTGATTATTGGCGTTCCCATCAAACTTCCAAAAGTACCCACATTGCTTATTGTAAAAGTACTGCCCTTTGTTTCGTCCGCTTTTAATTTGTTGTCGCGCGCTTTTCCGACGAGCTCGTTTGTGGTTTCGGCCAATTCTTTTAAGTTCTTTTTATCGGCATTTTTCACCACGGGAACAATCAAGTTTCCCGACGGAAGCGCGGTCGCCATCCCGATATTTATTTCATCTTTTACAATAATATTTTTTCTATCAAGCGTAGAATTTATCATTGGAAAATCTGTAATCGCTTTCGCAACACATTCAATAAATAGCGGAGTAAATGTGAGTTTTTCGTTGTATTTTTTCTGAAAAGCAACTTTAATATCATTGCGCCAATTTACCATTTCGGTCAAATCTGCCTCTACATAAGCCGTTACATGTGGCGAAGTGTGCTTGCTGAAAACCATATGGTCGGCTATCATTTGGCGCATACGGTCCATTTCCACGATCTTGCCTTTTCCTTTATCGAATTTCAAATCGGGAACCTGAAATCCCGAAACTTCTGGAATGGCTTGCGCAAACTGGAACGGACGCCCATTTTCAAGATAATTCGTAACATCGCTTTTACGCAGCCGACCCTCTTTTCCAGTTCCGGAAATTCTAGCCAATTCATCGTAACTGATATGATTTTTGCGAGCAATACTATCAACCAATGGCGAAATGAAAACGTTTTCGTTTACTTTAAAGGAAGCTGATTTTGAAATTTGTTTTTGTGCTTTCGGTTTTTCCGAAATTTCGGTTTTAGAAACCGTTTTTTCTGAAGTTTTACTCGTGGATTTTGGAGCTCCTTTCTCTTCAGAAAACTCCAAAATTGCGATTACTTCCCCCACGGGAACAACATCTTTTGCCTTAAATTTATGCTCAAGCATTTTTCCCGAAGCTGGTGCGGGAACTTCGTTATCCACTTTATCGGTTGCAACTTCCAGCAAAATATCCCCTTCCTCAAACGAGTCGCCTTCGTTTACCAACCAATTGATAATCGTTCCTTCGGATATGCTCTCGCCCATTTTGGGCATTTTAAATTCTGTTTTCGACATAGTTGTCTTTATTCTTTTTTCTCTTTTCTGAAATCTTCCAACGTTTTATAAAAATCTTCTTGTTTTGGACGATTTGCCGGAATTTCTCGAAGTGGCTCCACTTCTCTTAAACTTTCGTGGCAATCTGTTGGTAATTGCTGGTACAATCGGGTTCCGGCGGTTTTCCACGCAATAATTTCATCTGAAATATCTTTTATTGCTTTGGCGGGATTGCCGACAATCAATTTACGCTTCGGGAATTTTTCCTCGGCTTTTACAAAACTCATTGCGCCAACAATACATTCATCGCCAATTTCGGCATCGTCCATAATTACGCTGTTCATTCCTATCAAGCAATTTCGGCCCAAATTTGCACCGTGGATTATTGCTCCGTGGCCCACATGCGCACTTTCTTTCAAAACAATACTTTTCCCCGGAAACATATGCACCGTGCAGTTTTCCTGAACATTCACGCCATCTTCCAAAATAATCTCGCCCCAATCGCCACGAATTGCCGCACCTGGACCGATGTAGCAGTTTTTTCCAATAATCACATTGCCAGTAACGGCCGCCAAAGGGTGGACGAAACTGGATTCGTGGATTACTGGGATATGGCCTTTAAAGGAATAAATCATTTAATATATTCTTTATATTCTCCTAAAACATCAGAATCAATTTCAACATTTAGATTTCCACCGTATAACCTATCACTTTTATCTTTTCTAGGCCCTGAAATCCAAAACTCATCGCCACTTTCAACATCAAAATAATTGGACTTAAACCCATTTCCCTTTAAGCTTTGGAATTTTCTTCCCTTATAATATAGAGTTCTTCCAGTTTTAGAAAAATAAACCCTACCAATTCTAGCATCACCTTCAAGTCCTTCAGATTTATTTTCTATATACATTATTCGTGACTTCGAAAGTCTAAATTCTTTTGGGAGTTCTTCGGAATGTTTCTGATTTAATGTCATTTCCTTAATTATTAAATCGTTTTAATGTTTCCTTCGTAAAATCACTTAGCACCAATCTCCCTGAAATCACTGCTCTTTCGGCCAAAAGTTCATCCCAATCCTCCGTGCCGCTCCAAAATACTTTTTTCATTTCTTTCATAGCTTCGGGATTGTAATTACAAAGATTTTCTGCAAATTTTTGAACGGCTTCATCCAATTCTTCCAAAGTATCAAAAACCTGATTGTACAAACCTTTTTGACGCGCCCATTCGGCTTCGTAGAACGAATTCGCATCAATGGCTATTTGGCTCATTGCGCTTAAACCTAATTTTCTCTCAACTGCGGGACCCACTACAAAGGGGCCGATTCCCACATTTAATTCACTTAACTTAATTGCTGCAAATTTTGTAGCCATACAAAAATCGGTAGCCGAAGCAACGCCCACACCACCACCAACGGTTTTCCCTTGGATTCTACCAATTATAAACTTTGGGCATTTCCGCATCGCGTTGATAACGTTTGCAAATCCGCTGAAAAAAACCTTTCCCGTTTCTGGGTCGTTTATGTTTATCAATTCGTTAAAACTCGCACCCGCACAGAATGTTCTATCGCCGCCGCTTTTCAGAATAATTACTTTCACCTCATCGTTATTTCCAGCTTCGGTGATTGTATTTGCAAGTTTTGCCAACAAATCTCCCGGAAGGCTATTGTGTGCCGGATGGAAGAACTCTATTGTTGCAATTCCTTTTTCGGTTGTTATGTTTACGTATGGTTTTTCCAAAATATTTTAAATTTAAATTAGTCCGAATTGCTCGAAATGGTGGTTTAAATGCTTCCGCTCCAACAAATACCATTCGTACCGATTCATTTCACCAAAAACCAAATTGTTCAATTTGGCTTCAGGATTTTCTTTGAAAAATTTTTTATATGCTTCCCTTTCCTCGATAAATTTCTCCTTAGCCGTTGCTAAATCGGAATGTTTCAATGTATCCAAAGTATCTTTTTCCAATTGTGGGAAATTTGTATTTCGAGGAAATTTGTCATAGTTATAAAGACTCGCATGGACTTTTTCCAAAATCTTTTCGGGTGTGGCAACCTCAAAATCCTGAACTTTTCCCGAAGCTATCTTATAGGTGTACTCCAAATGTTCCAACATATGTTGGGGTGTCATGATGCCCCATTTTGGCTTGGTATCTTCGGTTAGTTTGTTCAAGCATTCCTCGATTTTTTCATCGGTCATTTCAACAAAAGTTTCCTGTTTCTTTTGAACCATGGTGAGAATTGTTGCAACGGCTACCAATTCATCTTCGGTATCAAAAACCTCGACAAACCATTTTACAATTCCGCTAGGATGTTCTGCGGAAGCGACATCTCTATCTACCTTTTGTTTGCAGGTTAATCGTACGTAAATGGTGTCATTATGATATAATGGACGTAGAAAACGACAATCCTCCAAACCGTAATTTGCAGCTACTGGACCTTTATTTGGATAAACGAACAATCCTGCTGCAGCTGCGATAATGAAGTAACCGTGGGCGGTTCGCTTTTCAAAAATACTGCCGTCCAGCGAAGTAATATCGGTATGGGCGTAAAAATGGTCCCAGGTAAGATTGGCAAAGTTGATAATATCTGTATCTGTAAGCGTACGGTTATTTGTTTTTAGAGACATTCCGGGTTCTATGTCTTCCCAATGATACTTAAAAGGATGTTGTTCCGCCTCTTTATATTTTGCATTCGCTTGATAAATTCCTGTGATTTCCGTTAAAGTTGTCGGTGAACCTTGAATGGCTGTTCGCTGCATATAATGTTTAATACCACGCACACCGCCCATTTCCTCGCCTCCGCCGGCGCGGCCCGGACCTCCATGGACCAAACTTGGTAAAGGTGAACCGTGACCTGTACTTTCTTTGGCGCTTTCACGGTTTAGAACTAAAATCCTTCCGTGGTGGGAAGCTGCATTTATTACGTATTCTTTGGCAATTTTATCATCGTTTGTCGCGATTGAAGAAACCAAGGAACCTTTCCCCATTTGTACCAACGTGATAGCTTCGTCTAAATTTTTATAAGGCATGATTGTACTCACTGGACCGAAAGCTTCAGTTTCGTGAACGGATAAATTTTTAAACGGATTGTCTTCGCGAAGTAAAATTGGAGCCAAGAAAGCACCTTTGTTGGCATCAGCGCCAATCACTTCTATTTTATCCAAATCTCCGTAAACAATACTTGCGGTTTTGGATAATTCTTGAACGCGTTCCCGCACCTCCTGTAATTGATCCAAACTTACCAAAGAGCCCATTCGCACTTCCTTCAAACGCGGATCGCCAATGGTTACTTTTGAAAGGGCATTTCCAAGTGCAATTTGCACATCTTCAACTAAATTTTCAGGAACAATCACCCGACGGATCGCGGTACATTTTTGTCCGCACTTCACTGTCATTTCATTTCGCACTTCTTTAATAAAAAGGTCGAATTCAGGTGTTCCCGGAGCGGCATCTTCCCCCAAAACGGAAGCATTTAAACTATCTGCTTCCATCGTAAATGGCACCGCTTCCTCTATAATTCTTTTATGCGCTTTCAGCATTCTTCCTGTAGTTGCAGACCCGGTGAATGTAACCACATCTTGGGATTCCACGCTATCGAGAATAGTTCTGGCCGAACCTGTAATAAGTTGCAAAGCCCCTTCGGGCAATATTTTTGAAGCAATAATTTCACGAACTACGGCTTCAGTTAAAAAAGAAGTGTTTGTGGCTGGTTTAACAACGGCAGGAACACCTGCCATCCAATTGACAGCACATTTTTCAAGCATACCCCAAACCGGGAAATTGAAAGCGTTTATATGAATTGCAACGCCTCGCTTTGGAACCATAATGTGATGCGCCATAAAACGACCACCACGCGAAAGATCTATAGGTTCGCCTTCAACATGATAGGATTGGTTTGGGAATAATTTTCTGAGGGAAGCATTGGCAAAAAGATTTCCGAAACCACCTTCAATATCAATCCAGTTATCCACTTTTGTTGCGCCAGTGCGGTAACTTATTTCATAAAAATCGGCTTTCTTTTTAACCAAATGCAGGGCCAGGGATTTTAGCATATTTCCGCGTTCCTGAAAGGTCATCTTTCTAAGTACTTCGCCTCCCTTGGTTCTTCCGTATTGCAGAATTTCAGCAAAATCAAGTCCTTCTGTATCTGAAAGGGCAATGATTTCACCAGTAATGGCGTCGTGCATTGGCACGCCTTCGCCGTTTCCTTCAAGCCATTGTCCCGTGACGTAATTATGTAATTTTTTCATTTTTAAATTTTTAAGCAATCCGCAATGAAGCGGAAAACAATTTTTTAAACTCGCTCAATGATAGCCGCATATCCTTGGCCAACGCCCACGCACATGGTGATTAAAGCGTATTTTTTATTTTGAAGTTGAAGTTCCAAAGCTGCGGAATAAGCAATTCGCGTCCCGGTAACCCCGAGCGGATGACCAATGGCAATAGAACCGCCGTTTGGATTGATGCGTGGGTCGTCATCTTTCAATCCCCATTCGCGGATGCACGCCAATGCTTGGGAAGCGAAGGCTTCGTTCAATTCAATAATATCCATGTCTTCCATTTTCAAACCAGCTTTTTTAAGGGCTTTGTTGGAAGCTTCCACGGGGCCGATGCCCATAACGCGAGGTTCAACTCCAACTACAGCTGAACTTACTATTCTGGCAATTGGTTTTAAATTGTATTTTTTCACGGCATCTTCCGAAGCGATAATAGTTGCCGCAGCACCATCATTCAATCCTGAAGAATTTCCGGCAGTTACGCTACCATCTTTTTTAAAGGCGGGACGTAGTTTTGCCAAAACTTCTTTTGTAGTTTCGGGGCGAATAAATTCATCTTCTTTAAAAATTATTGGATCTTTTTTGCGCTGCGGAATTTCAACCGGAACGATTTCTTTTGAAAGCCTTCCATTTTGTTGGGCTTTTGCAGCTTTCATTTGAGAGTTATATGCAAAAGCATCTTGGTCTTCACGATTAATTTTATGTTTTTCAACTAAATTTTCGGCAGTGTTTCCCATCCCATCAGTGCCGTACATTTCAGCCATTTTGGGGTTTACGAAACGCCAACCAAAACTGGAATCGTACATTTTGGCATCTGTCCCAAAAGCAGAGGATGGTTTTGCAATTACGTATGGGCCACGCGTCATATTTTCTACTCCGCCGGAAATAAATAAATCGCCGTCGCCCGCTTTTATCGCCCGGTTTGCATGGATGATTGCTGAAAGTCCGCTGCTGCAAAGTCGGTTTACGGTTTCCCCTGGCACCGTAACTGGCAATCCCGCTAAAAGAGATGCCATTCGTGCCACATTCCGATTGTCTTCCCCAGCTTGATTTGCGCAGCCCAAGATTACATCATCGTACGCTTCTTTGGGGATGTTTGTGTTTCTTTTTACTATTTCAGCAATTACCAATGCCGCCAAATCATCAGTTCTTATAGTGCTTAACGTGCCTTGGTAGCTGCCAATTGGTGTTCGTATTCCGTCAATTATATATGCGTCTTTCATTCTAAGTTTTATTCTAATTTAAAATTTCCGAAAAGGTATCGCCTTGCTTTATATCACCAGTTTTATAGCCTTTCATAAACCATTTCATACGTTGTTCTGAGCTTCCGTGAGTAAAACTATCGGGCACCACATCGCCTTGGGTTCTCTTTTGAATAGCGTCATCACCCACCGCGTTGGCTGCGCTCAAAGCCTCCTCAATATCACCTTCTTCCAAATATTCTTGGTTGTAATGTGCCCAAAGCCCCGCGTAAAAATCGGCCTGCAGTTCCAAAGCGACCGATAATCTGTTGGCTTCACTTCTGTTTTGGCGTTGCAATTGGGTTACTTTTTGCGATGTTCCCAGCAACGTCTGCACGTGATGCCCTATCTCGTGGGCGGTAACGTAGGCTATGGCGAAATCTCCGCCCTTAGCGCCAAAACGGGTTTTCAATTCGTCAAAAAATGCCAAGTCCATATATACTTTTTGATCGGCAGGGCAGTAAAACGGGCCTGAAGCTGAGCTTGCATTTCCACAGGCAGTACTTACAGCATCTGTAAATAAAACCATTGTGGGTTCTTTATAATCGCCAATATTATTTTGGGTAAAAATCTGGTTCCAAACATCTTCTGTATCGGCCAAAACGGTAGCCATAAAGTTGCCCATTTCTTTTTCCTGGGCGGTTAGCTCTCTTTGTTCCGTTTGCTGGACAGTCTGGCTGTTTCCTAATTGTTCAACGATAGGGGCAAGTTGTTGCCCGGTTTCGCCACCGAAAAAATTTAGAGCAAGGACGATTATTGTTACTACAATTCCGCCACCTGCGGCCAGTTTGCCTTTGCTCATTCCCCGTCGGTCGTCCAGATTACCGCTTTTTCTTCTACCTTGCCATTTCATAATTTCTATGTGTTAGTTAATTGATTTTGAAGTTGAAATTATTCCCAGTCTTTACTGGTTCGATACACTACGCCTTTGAAAAGAGCTACTAGCTCATCGCCACGCTTTACTTCAACAATATTGAACCCCAATTTATTCCCTACTTTTTCAATCACAGATTCTGCTGTTAAATAATCGCCCTCGTTCAACGCCTCAATGTGATTAATTGAAGTTTCAATAGAAACCGCATATTTTCCGTGGGTATTCGCTGCAAATCCGAATGCGGTATCGGCCAAACTATAACTTATCCCGCCGTGGGCTTTGTTCATACTGTTTAGCATTTCCTTTCGTACTGTCATCGCCACCTTGCATCTACCTTTTTCAACTTCCAATATTTCGATGCCGAGCCATTGGCTGAAAGCATCCAGGGAGAGCATCTTTGCAGGTATGAGGTGTTGTGGTATGAGGTGTGAGGAGGGCATAGCGACTATTTTTTTATTCTTTTTGAAATTGTATTCCTTAGACTTGTAATCATTTTGGAAAGCTCGGTAATATTTTTTCGCACTTCTTCATCTTCTTCAAAATTAATATAATTACGCAATCTTGCTTTTGCACTGCAGGCCACGCATTCTTCCGCACTGTGCCAAGAATTTCCCAAATAATTATAAAACTGTCTATCCGTACCTGATGACCCTTCCGCAATATTCAGTGCAATAGAATCTGAAGCTCTTTTGAATTGGGATGTTAATTCAAATCGTTCATCCCTTGGAAATTTCTTGACCAAGGAATTTACAATTTCCCCAAAAGCAATCGCTTTTTGGTAAACCTGTAATTCCTCAAATCTAAAATGATATTCCGATTTCATAAATCTAATTCTTTTTTGGAGCCTCATACCTCATACCCCAAACCTCAAACCTCCTTTGTTCATCCGTCTTAACAACGGCGAACAACGATACCTGTCCTCGTGATATTCATCGTAAAGTTCGTCCATTTTTTTTACACACCAATCCATTCCCTTTTCATCGGCCCAAGCTAATAAGCCTTTCGGATAGTTCACACCTTTGGTCATTGCGTTGTCGATATCTTCTGCGGAAGCGATGTTCCAAAACAGGGCGTCTGCGGCTTCGTTTATTAGCATTATTAATATTCTTTCAAATATTTCTGTTGAAGAAACTGTTCCCTCAGAATGCGTTCTCGACTGCGCCCGAACTGACATTTTTCCATCGTCTGAATAATTATAATACCCCTTTCCGCTCTTTCTTCCCAAATAACCAGCTTCGGCAAAACGCTTTTGGGTGAAAGAAGGTTTGTAGCGCGGATCGTAATAGAAGGCTTCAAAAACCGTTTCGGTGACGGTATAATTTACGTCGTTTCCAATAAAATCCATAAGCTCGAAAGGGCCCATTCTGAAACCGCCGATTTCCTTCATTGCGGTGTCAATTTCAGCAAATGATGCAATTCCCTCCTCATAAATGCGAAGTGCTTCGCCGTAAAATGGACGGGCTACGCGGTTCACAATAAAGCCGGGAGTATCTTTTGCAACGGCAACAATTTTTCCCCAATCGGTAATTGTCTTTACTGAAATTTTTAAGGTTTCTTCGGAAGTTTGGACGGCTGGGATAACCTCAACCAATTTCATTAAAGGTGCTGGATTGAAAAAGTGAATACCGATGCAGCGCTCTGGTTTCTGAAGGGATGAAGCGATTGATGCTATCGATAAAGAAGAAGTATTTGAGGCAATGATGCAATCGTCGCTCACAAATTTTTCGAGGGTCGAAAACACATTCTTTTTAATGTCGAGATTTTCAACTATCGCTTCAATGGTCAAATCTGAATCTTTCAGTTCTTTTAGAGAATTGACATATTTTATATTGTTTTGGATGCGCTGTTTTTCTTCGGAATTGATTTTGCCCTTTTCAACCAAATGGTCCATTATTTTTTCGAGATCGGCTTTGGCTTTTTCCAAAGCTTCCGTTTTGGTATCGTACAATTTTACTGAGCAACCTGCCGTGGCGGCTACTTGTGCTATGCCGCTTCCCATCGTTCCTCCGCCAATTATTCCAACTTTTTTGATCATTTTATTTATTTCATATATAAAACCCCTCGTCCTGATAACTATCGGGAGCGCTCAGGGTGACAATTTACTTTCCTTTAAAATTCGGTTTCCGTTTGTTTACAAACGCATCAACACCTTCTGCATAATCTTCGCTTTGGGCCGATTCTATTTGAAGTTTGCTTTCCAGATTGAGTTGTTCTTCCAACGAATTCTGCATCGATTTGTTCAACAATCGCTTTGTAAGTCCCAATGCTTTGGTTGGCATGTTTGCCAAAATGGAGGCTATATTATTCACCTCTTCCATAAAATTTTCTGAAGGAACGGTTTTATAAACCATTCCCAGTTTTTCGGCTTCCATTGCAGAAACTTTATCGCCCAACATCATTAAAGCCGAAGCTTTTTGGAACCCAATCAACCGCGGTAAGAAGAAAGTCCCGGCGCTATCGGGCACCAACCCGATTTTACTGAAAGCCTGAATAAAACTGGCATTTTCCGAAGCGACGACCACATCGCAGGCCAAGGCAATATTGGCGCCTGCACCTGCGGCAACTCCATTGATTGCGCCGATGATTGGCTTTTCAATATTTCGAATTCGGGATATAATAGGATTGTAGTGTTCCTCAAGAATTTTTTTGAAACCGGGGTTCAATTCCGGCGAAGTGACTTCCTTTAAATCCTGACCGGCACAGAAAGCCTTTCCGCTTCCGGTGAGTACGATTGCGCGAACTTTTGGATTTTTTTCGCAGGCATCCAATTCGTTTTGAAGCAATAGCGCCATTTCGCGATTGAAACTATTGAAAACCTCGGGACGGTTTAGGGTTAGGGTTGCTACTTTGTTTTCTATTTGGGTGGTTATGCTTTTCATTTTTATTTTAAACATTTAAAGTAATCAAACGGTTCCTGGCAATCATCACATTTAAACAAAGCTTTACAGGCCGTGGAACCAAATTGACTAACAAGATGGGTATTTGTGCTTCCACACTGCGGACATTTGACCATCTTTTTTTCACCGAGCAAAACGTCTTTGTCATGCGATTCCGAAAGCGGACGGGCAATGCCGTATTCCTCCATTTTTTGGAGTCCTTCTTCTGAAATCCAATCCGTTGACCAGGCTGGGGAAAGAACCAATTCAACTTCTACATTTTTTCCTATTTCTGAAAAGGCTTTTTTTAAATCATCTGCAATCACATCCATTGCCGGGCAACCGGAATATGTGGGTGTAAGTTTAATTTGAACAATTCCATCCTTTTCAACCGCTTCACGAATTACACCCAAATCCAAAACAGAAAGCACAGGAATCTCCGGGTCTGAAATATTTTTCAGAACTGGAATTAAATGATCTTGTATGTTTGGTTTTTCTGTAAGTATCATCATTATTGAAGATCATCGATTTTTGATTGCAGATTTTGAAGTTTTATTACTTCTAAATCAGAAATCGCTAACTTTTTTACCATTGCATATTAGGATATGTGCGTTGCATATATTGCAAATCTGCCAAAATATAACCCATATGCTCTGTGTGAATCCCCTCTTTTCCGCCTTTTGTGAAATATTTATTTTCCGGAACAGTAAGCGTGGCTTGTTTTAAAACTTCGGAAACCTCTTCGTAATATTTTTCTTTGAAAGTTGAAACATCAATGCCAATTCCTTCTTTTGCCATTTCTTTTTCAGCTTCGGTCATAAAGAAAAGTTCATCCGTAAATCGCCACAGATCGTCAATTGCTTCTTGCATTTTAGCTTTACTTTCCTCGGTGCCGTCGCCTAAACGTTTCACCCAATCGGAAGAAAATCGTTTGTGGTAACTCACTTCCTTAATTCCTTTTTTGGCGATTGCGGCCAAAGTTTCATCGGGACTATTTTGTAGCTTCTCCATCAACATAAAATGGTAAACATCGAAGAGAAACTGACGCCCGATAACATAGCCGAAATGTGTGTTTGGCTGTTCAACCAAGAGACAGTTTTTGTATTCCCTTTCAATTCTTAAGAAGGCAATATCATCTTCAGTTTTATCTTCTTCGGAAATCTTTGCGGCATATTGGTAATAGCTTCGGGTCTGGCCCAGCAAATCCAGAGCAATATTGGTTAGGGCAATATCCGTTTCCAAAGTTGGGCCGTGGCCGCAGAGCTCGCCCAAGCGCTGGGCTAGGATTAGGGAGTTGTCTGCTATTGTTAGGATGTAATTCCCGCGAAGGCGGGAATCTTTTGATGTTGCGTTCATATTTTAATTTATTTCCGAATCATATTTAAATGGTTTCTGACATTTAGATACCGACTATTTGTTATCGTGAAAATCAAGTTTCTGTTTTTAATTGATGGGATTCCGTCTGCGCGGGAATTACTCCCGAATGGGAAAACGGTTTGTTTTATAAATTAAATTTTCATTGTTCCAGTTTACACTTAAATCAAACTGTTTTTCCCGTTGGGAAGCTTTAAACCCCTCTTTGAATTCTTCATAATAAACCAGTTTATCGCAATTGTATTTTGCTGTGAAGGAATTTCGAAAAACCTTGTTTTTATGTTCTTCAACCCGAGCATCAATATTATCTGTAATGCCAATGTAAATGACACCTTTCGGTTTGTTGGACATAATATAGACATACCAATTTTTCATTTATTTAGAGAATCGGATTTCGGTTTCATATTGATGAGATTCCCGCCTTCGCGGAAATCTTTTGATGTTGCGTTCATATTTTATATTTTCCGAATCAAATTAGCTGGATATCTATTATACCATTTTTTCTTTTACATAAAACCGAATTTCTGCTTTCAAATGATGAGATTCCCGCCTTCGCGGGAATTTTACATATGCTTCACCTCATCCGGCAAATCATAAAAAGTGGGGTGGCGATATACTTTGTCCTGCGCAGGCTCAAAAAGTTCGCCATTATCAGCGGGATTGGAGGCTGTAATATGTTTGCTTTCCACCACCCAAATGCTCACTCCTTCGTTTCGGCGTGTGTAAACATCGCGGGCATTTTCCAATGCCATTTCGGCATCGGCGGCGTGGAGGCTACCAAAATGGCGGTGCTCCAATCCGTTTTTACTACGGACAAATATTTCCCAAAGGGGCCAGTTTTTCTTTTCAGACATGAGATATTGTATTTGAGATGTGAGAAGTGAGATTTAGACGCTTTTCTCACGTCTCATATCTCACGTCTCACGTCTATTTAACTTGCTTTCGCTACTTTTCTATTTGCGATCTTTTCCGCATAAGCCATTGCTGCATCGCGAACCCATTCGCCATTGTTCCATGCGTTCACTCGGGCGCTCATTCGTTCTTTGTTGCACGGGCCGTGGCCTTTTACTACTTGCCAAAATTCATCCCAATCAATTTCGCCGAAATCGTAATGTCCGGTTTCTTCATTAAATTTCAAATCTGGATCCGGAATTGTAAGTCCCAGCAAATCTGCCTGCGGTACAGTCTGGTCTATAAATTGCTGACGAAGCTCGTCGTTACTTTTACGTTTCAATTTCCATTTCATGGATTGCTCGGTGTGAACCGACTCCGCATCGGTTGGGCCCAACATCATCAAACTTGGCCACCACCATCGGTTTAGCGCATCTTGCGCCATGGCTTTTTGTTCTTCCGTACCGCGGCAAAGCGTTAGCATAATTTCAAAACCTTGACGCTGGTGAAAACTTTCTTCCTTGCAAACACGTACCATTGCACGGGCATACGGGCCAAAAGACGTATTGCAAAGCGGTACCTGATTGATAATCGCGGCGCCGTCAACCAACCAGCCAATCGCGCCCATATCGGCCCAAGTGATTGTTGGATAATTGAAAATGGAAGAGTATTTTGCCTTTCCGGAATGTAATTGTTCGTATAGTTCATCGCGGGAAACTCCCAAGGTTTCACAAGCTGAATACAGGTACAATCCGTGTCCGGCTTCATCCTGCACTTTTGCAAGCAACGCAGCTTTTCTTCGCAATGAAGGTGCACGGGTAATCCAGTTGCCTTCGGGAAGCATCCCAATGATTTCGGAATGTGCGTGCTGGCTTATCTGCCGAATATGGGTCTGACGGTATTTCTCCGGCATCCAGTCTTTCGGCTCTATCTTTTCATCGCGCGCAATGCGGGCTTCGAAAATTTCTTCTAGGTTTTTTACTTCTTTCTCACTCATCTGTTTATGCTTTAAGCTTTAGGCTGTAAACCGTAAGCTAGTTATACATCAAAATCTACTTTCACTTTTTCGGAAGTTGGAACTGCTTGGCAACTCAATACAAAGTTTTGCGCAACTTCTTTTTCTTCCAAAGCGTAATTTATTTTCATCTCCACACTGCCTTCCAAAATTTGGCATTTGCAAGTGCTGCAAACCCCACCTTTGCAGGCAAAGGGCAAATCGGCACCTGCAGCCAAAGCAGCATCGAGGATATTGTCAAAATCCTTTGTCATTGTAAATTGGAATTCCTTTCCGGCATCCACAATGGTCACCTCAACACCTTCCACATTTTGTTGCGCCAAGCGTTCGGCGCGTTTTTTATCTTCTTCGGTCAATCCGGTTACGAACAATTCAAAATGAATCAATTCTTTCGGCAAACCTGCTTCCACCAAATAATTGCTCACGTAGCTCACCATTTCTTCGGGTCCGCACAGGAACACTTCACTGGTATCTGGAATGTCGATAAAGGTTTTAGTCAAAACCCGCATCTTTTCATCGTCAAAACGTCCGTTGAAAAGTTCGATATCGCGGCGTTCCTTCGTAAGGAAATAATAGATTTCCAATCTGCCAAAATACTGGTTCCGCAACTGTTCCAAAGCTTCCTTAAAGATAATGGATTTCGCCGTTCTATTCACATAAAACAGCTTGCAAGTTGCGTTGGGCTCCAAAGCCAAATGTGTTTTAATCATAGAAAGCACGGGCGTAATACCGCTTCCCGCTGCAAAAAACAGATAGTTTTTGGCTTTTTCAGGTTCAATTTCCACGCCAAACATCCCACTTGGCTCCATAATCTCCAGCGTATCGCCAGCCTGTAACCTTGAATTTACAAAGGTTGAAAACTTGCCGCCCGGAATGGTTTTTACGGCCACTTGCCATTGTTTATCAATAGGGCTGGAGCACAAGCTGTAGGAACGCCTTGTATCTTCGCCTTCAATATCGGCCTTTAAGGTTAAATGCTGTCCCTGTCTAAAGTTAAATTCCTCTGCTAAGTTGGCGGGAACATCAAAGGTAATCACCGAACAGTCGTCGGTTTCTTTGTAAACGTCCTTTATTTTTATTTTATGAAATTTTGCCACGTACGGGGTTTAAAAATGATAAACAAAACTACGTTTTTTGCTTTAAGCTGCAAGATACAAAAATTAGGTCTTTATCGCTTTGGAAACCTGCCGAGTCTAAGCTACTTTTGACCTATGGAAACAAACATTGAAACCAACGAATTGTTGGACCGGTTACCGCCACATTTAAAGCAGTACATAAAACCGCAAAACTATGAGCAATACACGCCCATAAACCAAGCGGTGTGGCGTTATGTAATGCGAAAAAACGTAGATTATCTGGCAAAGGTTGCCCACGAAAGTTATTTAGGCGGCCTCAAAAAAACTGGTATTTCCATAGATGAAATTCCTTCCATGTACGGGATGAACCGTATTTTAAAGGAAATTGGCTGGGCTGCCGTTGCCGTTGACGGGTTTATTCCGCCGAATGCCTTTATGGAATTTCAAGCGTACAAAGTGCTTGTGATTGCCAGCGACATCCGCCAGCTTGAAAACATAGAATACACGCCAGCACCCGATATTATTCACGAAGGCGCAGGCCACGCCCCCATTATTGCTAGCCCAGATTTTGCTGAATATTTACGTCGTTTTGGCGAAGTGGGCGCCAAAGCTATTTCCAGCGCACACGATATAGATATGTATGAGGCCGTTCGCGAGCTTTCTATTTTAAAAGAAGCCGAAGGAATTTCGCAGGAACTGATAAACGCAGCCGAAGCCCGTGTAGAGGAACTTCAAAATAAAAAAGTGAAACCTTCGGAAATTTCCCTGATTCGAAATCTGCATTGGTGGTCCGTGGAATACGGAATGGTTGGTACGGTTGAAAATCCGAAGATTTACGGGGCCGGACTGCTTTCTTCCATTGGCGAAAGTGTTTGGTGTATGAAAGAGGAAGTGAAGAAAATCCCCTACTCCATTGATGCGGCTTACCAAGATTTTGACATTACGAAACCGCAACCGCAACTGTTTGTTACCCCCGATTTTGCTTATCTGCAGGAAGTTTTGGAGGAATTTGCAAACACTATGGCCGTTCGGAAAGGCGGTTGGCGAGGTTTGAAAAAACTCATAAAATCGAAACAGCTCGGGACTATTGAAATTAGCACGGGACTTCAAATTAGCGGCCATTTCTCGAGAATGATAAAAAACGAAGACAATGAAGTGGTGTATTTTGAAACTGAAAGTGAAACCGCCCTTAGTTACCGCGAAAAAGAAGTAATTGGCCACGGGGTGAGCCGTCATAAAAAAGGCTTTCGATCGCCTTTGGGGAAATTGAAAGGAATCAATCTTGCTATTGAAAATATGGGGCCGAGAGATTTACAGGCTTATAATTTTTACGACGGAAAACCAATTGCTTTCGAGTTTGAAAGTGGAATAACCGTTGCAGGCCTGAACGTCACCGGAATACGAAACCTTCGCGGGGAACTTATGCTGATTCAATTTACGGACTGTACCGTAAAGTATAAAAACGAAGTGTTGTTTTCCCCAGAAATGGGCGATTTTGATATGGCCGTGGGTAAGGAAATTGTTTCAGCCTTTGCGGGAGCGGCCGATTATCATTCGTTTGATTTGGTAACGCACACTGCTACCAGCGAAACCATCAGACCCCAACTTTCTGAAAAAGAAATTGAACTGAATTCGCTTTATAAAGAAGTTAGAGCCATTCGTAATTCTAAAGAAGATGATACGACAAAACTTCAGCAAATCTTTAAAATCTTAGAAGAAAATCATCCAACCGATTGGCTGCTACCCTTGGAGATTTATGAATTGGTTGCACAATTTGATTCAGATTTTTCTGAACAAGTTTTAAAGCATCTTTTAAATTTGAAGCAACAGCGACCAAAAGTGGCACATTTAATTGAAGGGGGATTGGAACTTTTAGAAACAAAAACAAAAGAAATTATTAAATAAAAAGACCCTTCGACTGCGCTCAGGGTGGCAAAAAATATTATATGGGACTATTTGATTTTTTATTCGGAAATAAGACTAAGAAAATACAGGATTTTAAAAGCCGCGGTGCCATAATCGTGGATGTTCGGAGCAAAGGCGAATATGAAAGTGGCGCGATTCCGGGCTCTAAAAATATTCCGCTTCAGAATATTTCTTCTAAAATAGGCGAAATAAAAAAATGGAACAAACCGGTAATTGCCTGTTGTGCAAGCGGCATGCGCAGCGCCAGCGCGGCCGGAATTTTAAAAAGCAACGGCATAGAGGCGATGAATGGCGGCGGCTGGTTTAATTTGAGCCAAAAATTATAAGCCTATCCCTAACCCCTCGCCGAAGGATGGGGAAAATTTCTATATTTTTTAAAGTGTTGAATTTCAGTTTTTTGTAGTTTTATAATGACTAACAAAAATTTGAAATTATGTATCAATACAAAGCAAAAGTTATAGACGTTTATGACGGTGATACCATTACCGCAATGGTAGATTTGGGGTTTTACCATTTTCAGCAAATGAAATTTCGTCTTTACGGAATAGACACTCCGGAAATTCGTGGAGAGGAACGGGAAAAAGGATTGGTGGTTCGCGATATTGTGCGGGCGATGATTCTGGATAAGGAAGTTACCATCAATTCGTACAAGGACAAACAGGAAAAATACGGTCGTTACCTAGCAAACATAATCATTGACGATATAGATTTGAACAAATGGTTAGTGCAAAACGGGCATGCGAAAGAATACATGTTATAGTTTCAGCTTTTGCAGTTCCGCTTCATTTTCAACTACGGTAGAGTTGTATTTCAGCGTCCACCCCATCGAGTTGGTGAGAATATAAATTTTCTGAAGTTCGGAAATCAGTCTGTTTTCAGCATTCGTGCGCAATTCTGAAGCTTCAATTTTCTTTTTGAGTGATTTTTCAACCCGGCTTTTTATTTTGTTGTAATCTGATGCGGTGAACTGGTTGAGATAATCTTGGGTAACATCATAATACTGTATGTTTGGGTTTATGGAAAGCTCCGGCTCGGGAATATTTGTAATGGTTACCGTCTTTGTAGTCTCATCAATATCAGTTTTCACTTCACTTAGATCATAGGCGATTGTTGCCTTTGCATTGATAACAATCAAGGCTTTCTTTCGCGCATCGAATAATCCGTACATTAAATCTTTGCTGTCGTTATATGTAAAAACCTGTGCATAACCACCTTCGGTAACAATCAATTTGCCCACGTTTTTCAATTCTTTTTGAATGAGGGCTGTATTCGCTTCAAGTATTTCACGGTTTTCCTTTTTGTTTTCACAATACCGCAGGCCGAAGACGATTACAAAGGCAATTACAATTCCGAGAAGGATGTTTCGCATAAAAAAGATTTAAGACCGCTGCGCTATAAGACTTAAGACATAAAATGCCTTGCTTTGCGGAAATTCGTATCAAAAATAAAGATTCTTTTACAATGATTGGAGGATTTTCAAAAAGACATATGGGTTATGTTTTAATTGGTGGCGTACGGATTTGATCTAAAAATTATTTTGATGGGAAGGTAAAAAGTAATATTGCAATATTACATTTTCTTACCATTATTACTGATATTACAGCCGTTTCTTCTAAATATAATTTTACTGAAAATAGGTGCGAATTGTTTTCAACTACAAATCATATTTTATAACAAACATCACAATACGGGGCATCACGAAATACTGCGAAGTGGTGTTGAATTGGTCCGTAAAACTATCGTTGTTGATAGATTCGGTATCGAGGATATTTGTGGCCCGCACCGAAAATTCCCAAGGACTATCCCCGTTTTGGTAATAGAGATTTGCGTTAAAGAAAGAGTAGCTGTTCCCTATCGTTTTGGCCTCGTTGGTATAATTGTAATAATCCCACTCGGCAAAAAGATTGAAGTTTTTCAAAAACCGAATATTCACGTTGGCATACGGGCGATTTGTAAAAAATATCTGGGTAGAACCGCCGTTGTCGTAATCGTTTTTCATAAAGCGATAGCCCACCTCAAAATTTGGAAAGCTTTTGAAATTGCTTAAAACACTGGCGTTGTAATTCTGCGTAAAACTTTTACTCGCGCGGATTTCCCCGTTAATGATATTGTTGGTCTTGCTCAGGAAAACGGCCGCATCCAGCTTGAACTGTACCTTTTTGATTGTTTTGCTGAACCGTCCCAAGGCCGAAAACGTTTCGTCGGGAAAATTGCTGTCAAAATTAACAGCTCTGCTCACCTGGCTAATGCCCACCAAATCCGTATCGGTCTTGATGGCATCGATGCGTCGGGTATAACTTAAATTTCCGCCAATGTTGGTGTAGTTGAAAAGATTAAAACTGAAATAGGTTAAATTATAACTGTGCGAAAGCGAATTTTCCAGCTCCCGATTTCCGCGGAAAAGACGGTTGTAATTATTGAAAACATAGGCTTCGGCATAATTGTTCACATCGCTGTATTCTGAAGTGATTGCATAATTGAAACGCAGATTTTCACTTTTCTTCAATTCCAAAACCACGTTTACGTCGGGCAGAACTCTCCAATCGTTTTGAGTGGAAGCGGCGCCCAATTGCTCGTTTTTCAGATAGTAATTGTGAAGCGTAACGCCCGGATTAAAGATGAATTTCCCACTTTTCAGTTTATAGTGAAGCCCTAAAAAAGCATCGGTAAATGTGTAGGTTACATCATTGTTGAAATCGTCCTCGGTGAAATCATTTTGGCTGCCGTTGTCCAAAATCTGAAATATTCCGGAATTGAAATTTTGGTTACTGTAGGTAGTTCCAAGCGTAAAATTCAAATTGCTCACATTGTTGAGAACATAGTAATAATCAACCTTTGCATCCAACTTGTTACTTTTCACGGTTTTATTTTGGTTGATGTTATATCGGTCCGATTTCTCCAAAGGGTCAAACGTATCGGCATCGCTATTGAAGGGATTCATTTCGTCTATTTCCGTGAAAACGCCGCGAAAAGGAACATCGTCCTGCACCGCTTGGTAAAACGGATCTTCGTTCTGATATAAATGCTGGACTTCCGCAGCAAAAATATTTTTGTCGTTTAAAGTATAGTAAGCGTTCGCCGTTTGATTGATGGAAAAAGGCTTGTTTTCCTTCACTTCGGAAATGTCGTTTTGATTGCCTCCCACTATTGAAATGGTGGCGTCGTCCTCCGTTTGCTTTGAAGTTTTGATAAGCGCGTCGTAATCCAGCTGAAAATTTACATTCGGTTTATAGGTACTGCTCAATTTCAGCATTGCCAATTGGTTGCGCTGGTCGTTATTCGTACTGGTGTTTTCAGCAATTCCCTCTTCAATAAACTGCCGAATGGAATTGTTTACGATGTTCATTTCATTATCGCTCAAAATTCCAAAACCACTTATATCGAGTTTGTCATTCACAGCATAACTGAAATTTCCGGCTATAAATTTTGCGTCAATACTTTTTGCGCGGTCGTTCTGTGAAACCGCAAAGCCAAGGTCGCTATCGCTAATCCTAAAACTGGTGCCTCCGCCCTTGTTGAAATTTTTAAACCCGCCCGTAAAGTTGAAATAATCGCGAAATGTAAAAGGCACTTCGCCAATATTGTTGAAATCTGTTATCACGTTTATACTGTACTTCGGACTGTAATAGAAAAGTTTTGGGTGTACCAAATACCTGCCGTTTTCTTCGCCGTATTCATCCGCAATTCCCGCACCTGCCGTAACTTCCCCAAACCAGAAATTCTTCTTTCCTTCCTTAAGTTTTATGTTAATGGCCACGTTGTCGCGGTCGTTTCCGAGGCCGCGCATTTGGTCCACTTCGTTATAATTTCGAAGCACTTCTACTTTATCCACGGCATCTGCGGGAATGTTTTTGGTTGCTAATTTGCTGTCGCCGTCAAAGAAATCCTTGCCTTCCACCATTACTTTTGAAACGGTCTTTCCCTCCACTTGTATTTCGCCTTCGTCGTTTACCTCAACGCCGGGAAGCTTTTTCATCACGTCGCCCAGCTTTCTTTCGTCGCCATTTGTGAAACTGTCTGCGTTGTAAACTATGGTATCGCCTTTTACGGTTACGGGCATTTCATACACAATTTCCACATCGTCCAATTGGTTTTCTTGCGGATTTAAAATGAAATCTAAGTCGATATTTTCGGCGTCGGCGGGCACATTTACCGTTTGCTCCTTGGTTTCGTAACCCAGAAAGCTTGCTCGCAAAATGTAGGTATTTCCTTTGGGAAGGTCTAATTGATACCGGCCTTGATGATTGGTAATTCCGTAGGATTCCGTGGCGCCGGAGGATTTTACGGATGCGATTACATTGGCAAATTCCAGCGGATTACCGATGCTGTCCTTGATGGTACCTTTTACCTTTATGCTTTGGGCGGACAAGGAACATCCAAAAATGCAGAAGATGATGATTAGTGTTCTATTCATTTAATGTTTTAAACTATTTTCAAACTCTGCGCCCTCTGCGTCTTTGCGGTAAAATTTACACCGCAGAGGCGCAGAGGACGCGAAGAAGTTTTAATATTACCCCCCAAATCCACCGCGACGGCCATTGCCGCCCCTATTCTGAAAATTCTCCCGAAGCTCTTCAGTTTTTTCCTTTACTATTTTTACGTATTCCTCGCGGGTTACCTTTTTGCCCTTCGTTGGCGGCTCAATTTTTTCGGAATCTTTTGGATTCATCACTATTTTGGAACATAAAAGCGTGGTTCTGTAAACATTCAATTCCAAAATAAGTCCGGGTAAACCTGCGTACTCCCCGGGCCCATTGCTCACCGGAATTTGTGGCGTAAACCAAGCCGTTACCTCAATTTCCTCTGGAATTTCAATCATGTCCATCGGGTCTTGGGGTTGGGCGGTATCCTTTTTAATTTCGGCGTTTTCTTTTTCGTCCTTCTTTTTTGGGCGCGCCATGCTGTAATCGTTCGGGTCCACCTTTTTGATTGCCGTGGCCTTGAAAGCGATGTATTGCCCAATGGGCTTGGATTCCTTGGTGATTTGCCAATCCAAGCTTTTGATGGAATCTGTTACCAAAAACTGCTTTCCAAAGAATTCATTTTCCTCAATTATCCGTCCCGTTTTTAGGTTTTTGTACTGTGCGCCGGGCGTGTAGCTGCTCATCATCATCTTAAAACCGGGATTCATCGGGGCGGCATCCAGCTTTTCCTGTTCCTTATAAATGGATTCGTCTTTGTTGAAAGTAAGAATGTAGGTTTTCTCCAAGGCACTCTTCATCATTTGGGCGACGGTTTTTTTCATCTCCTCGCTCATTTCACGGCCGCCGCCAAGAGCGTCCATATCTACCGTGGTCTTGGATTCGTAAAAGGCTTGGCCGCTGATGTTTTGGGCGTTTATGCTAAATGATAAAAGTAATAGGAATATTAGGGTATATCGTATCATAAATAATATTTTGATGGTAAATGTAAAAGTAAAACACTTTGACCAAAATGTTTAAAAATAGTTTAATTTGTTTGAACAAATAGCGTTCTTAACACTAAGACGTCCCAGTTTATAATCTGTTACATTATTTTTCGTTTAAATAAAACCTTCATTTTGTAACTTGCAACTTTATGAAATGCCGATTAACAAATTGTAAACGAAATGAATATCTATGTCGCGGCATTCCTTCTTCCTATTTCTCAAATATCGTACACAGATGAAACAGCTTTTCCTCTTTTTATTGCTTGTTTGCCACCTTGGCATTGCCCAAAGCGTCACGCTTGAAAGTAAAGTTCCTTTTGTTGCCGATAGATTTATAGGTTTTGATAATTACAAAAACAGTTATTTCATAAAAGACAGTGTAATCCACAAACAGGGCCCCGATGGTAATTTTCTCTTTAACGATCTGCAATTGGGGCGGATCACTTCCGTAGATATCATCAACCCGCTGAAAGTGGTCGTATTTTTTCAGGATACGAATACGGTGGTGATGCTGGACAACAAACTGAATGAGATTGAACGCATCAACTTTAACAACCTGCCGCAATTTTTGAACGTAAGTACCGCCACCAACGCCGGCGGCAACAGCTTGTGGCTCTTTAATGTGGACACGCAACAGTTGGAAATGTATAATTACGGCTCAAAATTGCAGACCGTGGTTTCGCAGCCCTTCCCAGGAAAATTGCTCTCGCAGGCCAGTAATTTCAATTATTGCTTCACTTTGACCGAAAAAAAATTGCGCGCCTTTAATATTTACGGAAGTATTCTGAATGAGGCACCTTCGGAAGGCTACGAAAAAATAATTCAGCAGAACGAAAACTTGGTCGCCTTAAAAGAAAACTCGCTTTATTACCTTCCGGATTTTGCAAGAAGAAATACGGAAATGGATCATACCACCGTGCAGCTGAAGTTGCCCGAAATAACCATTAAAGACTTGCAGCTTACAAATGATTTCCTGTATATTTATGACGGCGAAATTTTGCGCAAATTTAAACTAACCACCCCAAAGAAAGAATAGCTATGCACGTTGCAATTGCAGGAAACATAGGTTCCGGAAAAACCACCCTTACCCGTTTATTGGCAAAACATTACAAATGGCAGGCCCATTATGAAGATGTGGAGGACAACCCCTATTTGGACGATTTCTACAACCAGATGGAGCGTTGGTCCTTTAACCTTCAAATCTACTTTTTGAACAGCCGCTTTCGCCAAATTCTCGAAATTCGCGAAAAGGGAAAGAACGTAATCCAGGATAGGACCATTTACGAAGATGCCTACATTTTTGCGCCAAACCTGCACGCAATGGGCTTGATGACCAACCGCGATTTTGAAAACTACCGCTCGCTTTTCGATTTAATGGAAAGCGTTACCGAAGGTCCCGATCTACTTATCTATTTGCGCAGCAGCATTCCAAATTTGGTGAACCAGATACACAAGCGCGGCCGCGATTATGAAAATTCCATCAGCATTGACTACCTAAGCCGTTTGAACGAAAGGTACGAAGCGTGGATCCACGGGTATGATAAGGGCAACCTCATTATTTTTGACGTGGACAACATAAATTTTGTGGACGATCCCGAGCATTTGGGCCAAGTAATCAATAAGATAGACGCGGAGCTTCACGGGCTATTTTAAACCTTAACGTTTCCCTTACAGTATTCTATCCGTAAAACCATTATTTTGCCATTATACTATGGCATCACTCTACAATACTAAATTTTACCATCGAGACCTTTCCTGGCTCCGCTTTAACCATCGCGTTCTGCAGGAAGCGGCAGACGTGCGCAATCCGCTCTATGAGCGCATCAAGTTTTTGGCAATTTTTTCATCAAATCTCGATGAATTTTTTCGCGTTCGGGTTTCCGATATCCGACAGATAAAAACCATTGAAAAACCGCTTCGGAAAAAGCTGATTACCAAACCCAACAAGGTTTTAAAGGAAATCAAAAAACAGGTCGATATCCAGCAAAATGAATTCGGAAAAATTTTCAATGAAGAAATAATTCCGCAGTTGGCTTCGGAAGGAATACATTTGATACGCCACGAGAATTTTTCGGAAGAACAGCGGGAAATCGCAACCAAATATTATGAGGAAAGCCTAAAGCAGATTACCGAAATAAGCTGCAATCCCTGCACCGAGCAACATTCGGTATTCGTAAAAAACGAAAGGCTTTACTTGGCCGCCCAAACTGCCGACGATGAATTTTTAATAGTGGAAATTCCCGAGACGGAGCCACGGTTTTTTGTTTTCCCTTCGGCGGACGACAAAACATTTCACATTACTTTTATTGACGATATTTTAAAATACAACCTTCAGAAGGAATTTTCAGAAAAAAGGGATACGGCCTTTCATTCCCTTAAAATTTCGCGCGATGCCGAATTGTATATCGAGGATGAATTCTCCGGTAATTTAATGGAAAAGATAAAAGCAGCCCTTCCCAATCGCGATACGGGCCAGGCCACGCGGGTTTTAATAGACCCCGAAATGCCAGAGGATTTCAGGGAAATTCTGAAAAAGGCACTGGACGTAACCCATACCGATGTGGTCCTGGGCGGACGCTATCATAATTTTAAGGATTTTATGCAGTTCCCCAACCCCACGCAGAAAAAGCTGTCCAATGAAAAGCTGCCGCCACTTCCCCATCCGGTATTGGAAAATTGCAATTCGATTTTCGAGGCTATCGACAAAAAAGACCAATTGCTGCACTATCCCTACCAAAGTTTTAAACCTGTAATCAGACTGATGCAGGAAGCGGCAAATGACCCACTGGTCAAAACCATAAAAATCACTATTTACCGCGCTGCGGACGAATCTGATTTGAACGATGCCATTGCCCTAGCCGCCAAAAACGGAAAGGACGTAACGGTTTTTATTGAGGTGAAAGCCCGTTTTGACGAACAAAACAATTTAAAATGGGGCGCCATTTTCAGAAAAAATGGGGCGCGGGTCATTTACAGTTATCCCGATATTAAGGTGCATTCCAAAATACTTTATATTGAAAGGGAAGTTGAAGAAAAAATCAAGCGCTATGCCTACATTGCCACTGGCAATTTCAACGAAAATACGGCCACCCTTTACACAGATTTTGGATTGATGACGGCCCACAAAAAAATAACCAAGGACCTTAAGAAAGTATTTATGGTCTTGGAACGCGATATGATTGTGCCAAAGACAAAGCAATTATTGGTGTCGCCATTTACCACCCGCGAACGTTTTACGGCCTTGGTGGAACGGGAAATCGCCCTTGCCAACGAAGGCAAAAAGGGTTTGATTATTCTAAAAATGAACAGTCTGCAGGACGAGGGAATGATAAAGGAACTTTACAAAGCCAGCAATGCAGGGGTTGAAGTACGGTTATTGATTCGCGGAATGTGCTCCCTTGTTCCCGGAATAGAAGGTCAGAGTGAAAATATTTCCATTACCAGTATAGTGGACCGCTTTTTGGAGCACGGAAGAATTTATATTTTCGGAAATGATGGCGACGAGCAACTTTTTATAGGCTCGGCAGATTGGATGACTCGCAACTTGACCCACCGCATTGAAGTGGTAACGCCCATTTTGGATGAAGACCATAAAAAAACCATTCGCGATATTATCAATATAGAGCTGAACGATAACGTAAAAGCCCGAATTATCGATGCCGAACAAAAGAATGAATACGTAAAAAATTCAGCAAAGAAAGTACAGTCGCAACTTGCGATTTATGAATATTTCAAAAATCTTACCGAATAAAGCCCATCTCTCGGGCGTGTACTACTGCGGCTTTACTGTTTTCAACCAAAAGTACGGGCACGGTCTCATAATCCTTAAAGAGTCCCTTTACCCGTATCATTTTCCTTTTGTGATTTACGTTTCGCAAATAGAGGGCCAGAATACGTTCGGGATGCGCCTCGGCAATTTCGATGTAAATATCGGGGTCGTGCTCCCCGCTGTCGCCAATTAAGATAAATGGCAACTTTGGATAGGTTTTCATAATATTCAAAATCTCTTTCTGTTTTTGCGGTTTTTCGCCCCTTGGCGGTTTTTTGCCGAAAGGATTTATGAAATCGCGAAGCAGAATGGAGCCTTTCGGAAAGTTATTCTTTTGAAGGAATACTTCCAAATAACGGTACAGATTCCAAGGGCTGTGGCTTACGTAAAAAACTGGATTGCAGTCGCTGCCTGACTTCCCATCGTGCAATTGATGATAAAAACCTGCTGCACCTTCCAAGGGAATACGCTTTTCAGCTCTTTTAAAAAAGGTGTTTTTAATTACTGCCCATTTAAAAAAAGACGTAAGTCCCGTGTGGAGAATGGTGTCGTCAATATCACTGACTACGCCAAACTTTGCTTCTTCCGAAGGGATTAATATTTCGCCTTTAAAATTATTATTCTGTTGAATTTCCCTTCCCTTAATTTCTGTTGCGAAAGAAATGGAGTATTCAAGCCAACCTTCGGCATCCGTCAGGGAAAGCAGGTTTTCTATTGTAATATCGATTAAAAAATAGCCTTGGTTATCGGTACTGGTTTCCAGTTTTCTTCCATCGGGAAGGGTGAGGATTAAGTGGGTATTTTTTACTTTGTCCGTCTCAAAACGTTTCCAACTGTTCCAAATTAAATTGAAAAATCCCGTTTTGGATAAATCGATACCTTCGTCCTGTATTGCCCTGCCTTTTACATATAAATGGTTCGCTGTGCCGTAACTGCGAAAGGTAATAATCTGGATGGGGTCTTTTTTGAACATACGCAATTATAGATGCCAGCCTTCGGGCCAAAGCCACATTACCAATAATCCAAAAGCGATAGTTATTCCGAAGGAAACACCTACCCATTTAGCCAATTGTTTCGTGCCCAAAACAGCTGCCATAATTCCCTTAAAAAGCAGGTTGGACAGCGATGCCAACAAAATAAGTCGCCACCCCGTGGAAGTATTTAGGCCATCACCTTTCATTAATTGTGAAAGGGATAGGGTGATGGCATCCACATCTGTGAGACCGCTTATAATTGCAACTATATAAAGCGCCTCGTTTCCAAATTCCTGTTTGGTGAAGGCTACTGCCAATAAAATTCCGCCATAAAGCAAGCCGAATATCAACGCGCTTTTAAATTGCGCCGGGTTTTTGGGCTCGGGCATTTCTTCATCCCCGCCATTTTTACTGATAATGTAAAACAAACCAACGCAAAGCAGCGCCATAAGAATAAAGACCGTTAAAAGTGGCAGTACTATTTCCGGCAATTTTTCGGGAATTACCACGCCCACCTCTACCAAGACTCTTACTAACGCTATGGCCGATGCAGCGGTAATTACAAATGCCGCCATTTTATTAATTGATTCGGCATCCTTAGTTTTTCGCGCATAGCTAACGGTGGTTGCCGTACTGCTGATTAAGCCACCTAAGATTCCGTTGGAGATAATCCCCACTTTCTTGCCCACAAATTTATAGATGAAATAACCTACCACACTTATACCAACAATCAGCGTTACCATAAGCCAAATATTGCGTGGGTTTAGCACATCCAGCGGACCATAGGTTTTATCGGGCAACAGCGGAAGGATTACCAAGGAAATTCCCACAAAAGTCATGATGGCGGCAAGATCCTTTTCCTTTAGATTTTCGATAAAATTATGTAGATGTTCTTTAACATAAAGCAGAATGGCAATAGAACTTCCTACAATCACGGCTACCATCCTATCGCCCATAACCAAATAAGCTCCTACCGCAAACATAAGCAGGGCGGCAACTTCCGTGGTCTGGCCAATATCGGTATCATTTAATTTTTTGAGTTTTATCACATTGGCGGTTACCAAAAGTGCGGTTATACATAGGCCCAAAACAGGAAGAATAAAGGGATTGTCAAAATCGCGGGCCAAAAATGCAGAAACAACCCCCATAATCGAAATGAGGGTAAAGGTGCGTACACCAGCCATTTCGTGGTCGCTTTTCTGCCTTTGGAGGCCTACCAGCATTCCCAAACCAAAGGCAATAGCCAATGTAACAATGTCGTTATAATCCATAGCAGCACCAAGATAGTAAATTTTATAAATAAAAAACCCTGCCGATTGGCAGGGTTTTCATTTTTAAGAAAAGAAATTATTCCTTATCCTTTATTTTTATTTTTACCCCGTCCACATCCTTCAACTGAGCGCGAACTTCTTCTTCGGTGCCTGTAAAGGTTTTGGTTTCGGTAGTTTCAACACCTTCAACGGTTCTTATGATAGTTACGTTTGCAGTTACTTGATCATTGTTTTCGTTTTTCAACATTTCAACAACAGTTTCAGTTTTGTTTTTTAGGTTTTCCCCTCCTTCAATAGTGCTAGTTTCCCCATTTTCAAGATATTCCACTTGCTTTTCGGTAAGAATGGTCTTGTTTCCTTCGGCATCAATAAAGTAAACTTCTTCCGAAGAGGTTTCAGAGGCCATAACCACATCGCCGTGGTTTCCGAGGATTGGCGCGATAACCAGACCCACCAAACAGGTAAGCTTAATAAGAATGTTCATAGATGGACCCGAAGTATCCTTAAACGGATCGCCCACGGTATCACCCGTTACGGCTGCTTTGTGCGCGTCGCTTCCTTTATAGGTCATTTCGCCATTGATCATTACACCAGCTTCAAAAGATTTCTTGGCATTATCCCAAGCTCCACCGGCGTTGTTTTGGAAAATAGCCCACATAACACCGCTCACACAAACCCCGGCCATATAGCCACCAAGTGGCTCGGCGCCGAATACGAGTCCGATGATTATTGGCGTAATAATAGTAAGCAAACCTGGAAGCAACATTTCCTTCAAGGCAGCTTTGGTAGAAATATCCACACATTTTGCGTATTCCGGAGTTCCGGTACCTTCCATTATACCAGGAATTTCACGGAACTGGCGACGTACCTCCTGTACCATTTCCATAGCGGCCTTTCCAACAGATTTCATTGCCATTGCAGAGAATACCACCGGAATCATCCCACCCACGAACAACATTGCAAGCACATCAGCACGGAAAATATTGATACCGTCAATACCTGTAAAGGTTACATAAGCTGCAAACAGAGCCAAAGCTGTCAAGGCAGCAGAAGCGATTGCGAAACCTTTCCCAACGGCAGCCGTAGTGTTTCCAACGGAATCCAAAACATCGGTACGCTCACGCACCTGTGGATCCAGTTCGCTCATTTCAGCAACACCACCTGCATTATCGGCGATAGGACCGAAAGCATCAATAGCAAGCTGCATAGCTGTAGTAGCCATCATTGCTGAAGCGGCCAAAGCAACTCCGTAAAAACCAGCAAGTTCGTACGATCCGTAAATAGCAGCCGCAAAAAGAATCACGGAAGCAAAGGTAGATTTCATACCTACGGCAAGACCTGCAATAATATTGGTAGCGGCGCCGGTGGAAGAATTTTTCACAATATCAAGAACCGGCTTTTTACCAAGACTTGTATAATAAGCGGTTACGAAGGAAATAAGCGCCCCTACGGCAAGACCGATACAGGCCGCCCAGAAAACGTTTATTGAAGGGATGGTTTTATAGCCTTCGCCGAAAAATTTCATATTCATAGTGTCCGGAAGCATCCAGTCTATCAAGAACCAACTGGCGATAAGCGTTAGGATGATCGCTGCCCAGTTTCCGGTATCCAAAGCCTTTTGAACTTGGGCTTCTTTTGCGTCATTATTCTTGATTTTTACGAAGAAGGTTCCAATAATAGAGGCAAGAATACCCACACCTGCAATTACCACAGGCAAGAGGATAGGCCCCATATTGTTAAAATTATCGGTAAATGGAATATCAAGGGACATATCGCGGATTACGTAATTACCCAATACCATTGCGGCAAGTACGGTGGCCACATAACTTCCGAAAAGGTCAGCACCCATTCCTGCTACATCGCCTACGTTATCACCCACGTTATCGGCTATGGTTGCAGGGTTACGAGGATCATCCTCAGGAATACCCGCTTCCACTTTACCTACAAGGTCAGCACCTACGTCGGCAGCTTTTGTATAGATACCACCACCCACACGGGCAAAAAGCGCAATACTTTCCGCACCCAAAGAGAAGCCTGCAAGGGCTTCGAGCACGATGGTCATTTCATCATAAAAATTTAAAGGATCGGTGCCAATAAATTGGCCAAGAAAGAAAAGGAAAAACAAGCTCAATCCCAATACTGCAAGTCCGGCAACGCCAAGCCCCATAACGGTACCACCGCCAAAGGAAACTTTAAGTGCCTGCGGAAGACTGGTTTTGGCAGCTTCGGCAGTACGGGCATTGGCATCGGTGGCAATACGCATCCCGATATTTCCGGCCAATGCCGAAAAGATTGCCCCACAGATAAAGGCGGGCACAATCATCCAACTGGTGGACGGAACCATTTGTGAAACCACAAACAAAAGTACTGCGGCAATAATGGCAAAAACTACCAACAAACGGTATTCTGCATTTAGGAACGCCAAGGCGCCTTCTTTGATACTTTTTGAAATAAACTGCATGCGATCGCTACCTGCGGGCTGCTTTTTTACCCAGCTCATTTTAACGAGCATAAACAAAAGGCCCAATACGGCAAGAGCAATAGGAATAAAGATAATGTTCTGTTCCATTATTTAATTAATTTAGATTGGTTTCAAATTTGCGACTGCAAAAATAGGGAAATGGTTTGGGATACGAAACACCAAAATGACGTAGTTTGTGAATAGACGTAAGACGATAAGACTTAGGACGTAAGACTAAAAAAAATATAATAAATCAGTCCTACGTCTTATGTTATACCGTCTTCTGTCATGCTAATTATATACTGAAATGTCCTTGGACCTCAGGGGTTTCTTTGTAGCGCTTTACGCACTGGCTGTAAATTTCAACAGCCTCCCCGGCGTCACCCCAACCACCTACGTCAACTTTTTTCTTTTCAAGATCTTTATATACCTGAAAGAAATGTTCTATTTCGCGAACTAAATGTGGATTAATATCAGAAAGGTCATTCAAGCTGCTCCAAATAGGATCGGAAATGGGAACGCAGATTACCTTTTCATCTGGGCCCTTTTCATCGGCCATGTGGAAAACGCCTATGGGCTTCACCTCCATCACGCACATCGGGAAAGTAGGTTCACCCCCCAACACCAAAACATCCAGCGGGTCGCCGTCCAAGGCCAATGTTTCCGGGATAAAACCGTAATCGGCCGGATACATCATACTGCTGAAAAGCATCCTGTCGAAGCGGATTTTCTTCAGCTCAAAATCATATTCGTATTTGTTGCGGCTTCCTTTTGGGATTTCGATCAGTACGTCAAACGTCTTTTTCATCTTATTTAATTTTAAGGAATGCAAAAATAGGGCTTTTTGAATGTTTATATATTGCAAGATTGAGATAAAAAACCCTCGAAATTAAAATTATTACTACTTTTAGGATATAAATTTTATATAGAAGCGATGAAGATTTCCATTCCTTACTTTTTTACAAGCATAGCATTTCTCACTGTAACATTGCTGGCTTTCGCCTCCTGCGGTACATCCAAGGAGGTTACTTGTATAGACGAATCAAAAATCAGCGATGGCCCCTGCACCATGGAATACAATCCTGTTTGCGGCTGCGATGGCACAACCTACAGCAATCCTTGCGCAGCGGACCGTGCGGGGATTACTTCCTGGACACAAGGAAAATGTGAGTAGGAATTCTGCTGCAATTTTATAAGTAATTTGGGTCATGCACACTCTATTTTTGAAAATTGGAACATTCTAAGTTTTATTAAAAATCAGATCATTCCTTTTCAAAACTCCGATATCGCGTTAGCAACACAAAAAATGCTCCATATGAAATAAATCCAACAGCGGTAATAGCCATCAATATTCTTCCAAAGATGGATTGATCCAAGAATTTAAAAGCATCCTGTATGCCCTTAATTTCGTGGTTGCCCGTATAAATTCCCGCGCGGAAAAAGAAATAGGCAATAATGGCCACCACAAATGCACGAGCGTAAAACCCGAACTGCCCCACTGCCCTTATAATGGCCGCGCCTTTCCTTCCCTCCAGATTAAACTGATCCAACAACCCGCCCTTAATAACTCCAACGGTAAGTACAATCCCCTGCATGGTCAAAACAATACCAATACCGATAAAAACGTAGCTTAAGGTTGTAGGTCCCAAAAAATCCAGATAGCGCGAGTTTGAGCTTTCCTCCATGGGATAGGTAAAAAGATGATAAAAACATAGAAAAGCCACGACTACATAGACTAGGCCCGTGGTAAAAAGACCAAAGCGGCGTAATTTCGCCTTGTAATCCGAACCAATATTTTCAGGATCTTTAAAAGCTTGAAGAAACATCCAGAAAGAATAGCAAAGAAGACCTACGCCAAGGAGCAGCAATAATACCTGCCCGAAAGGTTGTTTTTTCAGGAACAATAGCGCCTGATTGGTGCCCGAACTATCACCTCCCATGTTCAAAGCTGCCAACAAGGAGAGTGCCCCTATTACCAAGTAAATAATTCCTTTGGACACAAAGCCAATGATAGCGGCATTTTTATAAAACTCTTTCAATTACTTTGGGCAATTATTTTTATGTAAAGGTAGTACTAGCTCCTCTGATACCACGCATATTTGTCGTTAAAACGAGAGAAAATTCCAAGCAATAAAGGCTAAAATTAACTTTTCTAGATTCCGTAACCGACGGAGGGCAGCATTTGTCTTTGAGTGTAAAATAATAAAAATTCTAAACAGAGACCGAATCCAACTAACCGTATTTATTCCCCTAAATTATCGATTGCCCGTGCCATATCAATCCCCTTTCCCAAAACGGGGGTGAACCAATCGCCCATTTCCTTAAGGCGCTGGGGCATGGATTTTATGGTAAAATCCAAGATGGCAAGGTCGGGCTTTACTTCCTTCCAAGATAGTGGAGCAGAAACAGGCGCGCCTTTTTTGGGTCTTGCGCAATAGGGAGCCGCCAAGGTTTGGCCCCTGCGGTTTTGTAAGTAATCCAAGTAAATCTTGCCTTTTCGATTCTTTACTGCCCGCTCCATACTGGTGAGCTTGGGCAATTTCTCGTGGATAAAATAGCACAGCAGTTTCGTAAAATCGCGTGCCTCATTGTAGCTGTAGTTACCGCCCAATGGGACGTATATGTGCATCCCATTAGAACCGGAAGTTTTACAATAGCCCTTTATTTTGGCAAGATCCAATACCTCTTTGGTGGCCAACGCCACCTCAATCACCTCTTCAAAATTATTTTTCTCGGAAGGATCTATATCTATCACCGTATATGTGGGATGTTCAAGATCATGTATTGTAGAATTCCAAGGATTGATTTCGATGCAGCCCAAATTTGCCATATATAGCAAGGTGGCCTCATTTTGACAAAGTAAATAATCAATATCCTTTTTGGAAGATTCGGAATAAATTTTTACAGTTTCTACCCAGGCCGGCAAGGTTTCGTTGTCTTTTTGATAGAAGGAAGGTTTCAAAATACCGTTGGGATGGCGGTGCAGATTTTGGGGCCGATCTATTAGGTATGGTAGGATGATTTCAGAAATATGCAGATAATAATCTATCAAATCGTATTTGGTATAGCCGGCATCCGGCCAATAGACTTTATCTAGATTGGAAACAGGTACCGATACTCCATTTACCTCTAAATGCGAATCGTTACTTTTTGTTGTTTTGGAAGGCTTATCTTTTGGTGGCTGTGGCGTGGCCTCGGTCCATTCCTTATCGCGGCGGAGTCCTTTATAAATAGGATGACGCATTAAGCCGCTCTTTGTCCATTCTGAAAATTTCACTTCGCAGACCAGTTCGGGCTTTACCCAATGCGGATTTCTTCCCTTAAGCGAAATTTTCTTGCCGAAGGGATTTGTTTCCGTTTCAAGCGATTGAAGTTTTTGTAGCAGCTGCCGCTGTTCCGAAGCAGAAAACCCGGACCCACAATTACCTACGTAAATAAGATTTTCCTCTTGGTACATCCCCAAAATAAGGGAACCAAAAATGGCTCCTCCCTTTACTGAATCGGTATAGCCGCAGATAATTGCATCTTCGGTATTGGTATTTTTTATTTTCAGCCACTGGTCACTGCGGTAGCCGGGCGTATAAACGGAATCTGCCTTTTTGGCAATGACCCCTTCCATGCCAGCTTCAGTGGCGCGTTTGTAGAGGGTGGGGCCCATGGCATCTATATGGTCGCAATAAAGTATGTGTTGAAAATCTTCCAATAGCTCGGGTAGAAGGCTTTTTCGTTCCAGCAAGGGCAACGATATAGTGTCGTGGCCATTGAGGTGAAGGAGATCAAACACATAATAACGAAGTGCGCCCTCAGTAATTTCGGGATCGTAATTTTGCAGTTTTTGGAAATCGGGAGTTCCGTTATTATCCACGATTACCACTTCGCCGTCCAAAATACAATCGTGCGGAAGATCTTGCAATTCTTTGGTGATAGCTGCAAATTTAGTATTATATGAAATACCGTTGCGGGAGTAGAGCTCCACGCGACCATTAAAAACATTGGCCATTACCCGATAGCCATCCCATTTAAGTTCAAAAACCCAATCGGGGTCCTTAAAAATCTTTTTGGCCGGGCTGGCCAGCATGGGTTTTATAAATTCTTGTGGATTGAGCGCTTTTATCTTGCTTGATTTTATTGGCTTGGCGGAAGCGGCAAAAACCTCAGCGTCATATTCCAAATCAGTGGCAAAGTTATCTTTCTTTTTTATGAGCAGCCATTGGTTTTTTTCACTGCCCCTATTTGTATGTACCAACGCGAAGCTTCCCTCTATTTTTTTTCCGAAGAATTCAATTTTTAGATCTCCCCTTTCCAATTGCTTAATGGGATCTACACCGTCATCGCTTTCCAAAATTTTATAGGTTCCTTCATCCCAAATATCCATAACGCCAGCACCATAATTACCTTTTGGAATAGTACCGTGAAAGGTGAGGTATTTAACTGGGTGGTCCTCGGTCATAATCGCCAGTCGTTTATCAGACGGATTCATGGACGGACCTTTGGGCACTGCCCAACTTTTGAGCACGCCTTCCATTTCCAATCGTAAGTCGTAATGAAGACGGCGGGCTTGATGTCTTTGGATTACAAAACGCCTGGCATCCTCCCTGCTCATTTCGCCCTCTGGCTCGGGGGTTTCGTCAAACTTGCGTTTCCGAATATAATCTTCTAAGCCCACGATTAGGAAGCTTTACTTTTCTTTTTCCGTTCGAGACTGGCTTTTAGTTTCGCCATTAAATCATCCGCCTGCGTTGGGGTTGTGTCCACCTTCTTAGTGCGGGTCGTTTTCCCCGCCGCCTTGTTGTTGATTATCTTCATCAACTGTTTGTTGTAAATGTCCTTATACTTATCGAGCTTGAAATCTGTGGTGTAATTCTCAATAAGGGAAAGTGCCATATCTACTTCCTTTTTTGAAACTTTCGTAGAAGGCAGTTTCAATTCACCAGGGTCACGGATTTCATCGGCAAAACGGATCACATGCAGCACCAACGCATTTTTATAAACACCGATAAGACTCAAATGTTCCTTTTGGCGCATTACGAATGTGGCCACGCCCAATTTTTTCGTTTTTTTTAAAGCATCGCGGAGCAGATTATAACTTTTGCCCCCCTCTTTTTGGGGTTCCAAAAAATAAGGGTTTTTATACAAAAGATCGCTTATCTCACTTTCCTCCACAAACTCTTCTATGTCTATGGTCTTGCTCTTCTTCATATTGGCCTTTTCAAAATCTTCCTTGTCCAGCACAATATAACTGTCGCCTTTCTTAAACCCCTTAACGATATCCTTCCATTCCACTTCCTTGCCTGTTTCCTCATTTACGCGTTTGTAGCGGATGCGAGCATTATCATGAACGTCCAGCATATCCAGATCGAGTTTTCTGTCTTCCGAGGCGCTGTACATTTTTATGGGGATTGACACTAGGCCAAAGCTTATTGAACCATTCCAAATTGATCTCATAGTCATAGCATTTTCATTAAAAATAATGCTAATGCGGGAAAGGCAATCGGGGTTTCACGATATTTTAACGGTGGCGGAAAAAAGAAACGCGATTATACGCCGTATGAAATGTAGAGGATATTTTAAGGAGGTTATAGCTACTAACTATAGCTTAAATCAGTTTTAATTGATTCACGATCTCCTGCAAAGAAGACTTTGCATCGCCAAAGAGGATACTGCAATTGTCCAGTCCGAAAAGGTCGTTTGGAACGCCGGCATAGCCTTTGCCCATACTGCGTTTCATAACAATTACCTGCTTGCTTTGGTGCGCCCGGATGATGGGCATACCATATACAGGACTATCGGGATTGGTTTCGGCGGCGGGGTTAACCACATCGTTGGCTCCAATGACCAATACGGTATCGTATTGCGCCATATTCTCATTGCCCTCGTCCATTTCCTTCAAGTGGGAATACTCCACATTGGCCTCGGCAAGAAGTACGTTCATATGACCCGGCATACGGCCAGCGACGGGATGGATAATGTAATCTACCTCCACGTGGCGCTTTTCAAGCAACTGTTGCAACTGGCCACAAATGTGTTGTGCTTGTGCAACCGCAAGGCCGTACCCGGGAACGATGGCCACCTTCTGCGCAAACGACAGCGATAAGGCCGTTTCAGAAATGCTTATTTCCTTAATCTCCTGCTCTTCTTCCACGGCGCCAGCTTTACTTTTCTTAAAAGTTCCCGCAAGCACTTTTAGCAAGGAACGGTTCATAGCATTGCACATTAACAACGTAAGTAAAATTCCTGCGGCACCTACAAAAATACCGCCCGCAATCATTGCCTTGTTGCCGTAAACAAAACCTGCAAAAGCTGTTGCAATACCCGTGATACTATTTAAAAGTGAAATTACTACCGGCATATCGGCACCTCCAATCGGAAGAACGAAGAGCACGCCATAAACCATGGCTATGGCTGCCAGTACATACATAAAAGCTGTAAACCCGATAGGAATGATTCCGAAAAAATAGAGCACAGGCAATAATACCATCAAACCCAAAAGTATCCTTGCGGAAAGGATGACGGTTTTGCTGCGTCTGTCTTTTACTTTTCCGGCCAATTTTCGCTCTGCTATAATACTTCCCGTTAAGGCTACTGCTCCCGTTATCAACCCGGCTATAAGTAGGATTTTATTGCCCAGAATGGTAGTGAAGGGATCAATTTGGTTGGCCTCTACCAAGCCAAGAAGCATAGCACAGCCGCCTCCCGTGGCATTGAATAACGAGACCAGTTGGGGCATGCCAGTCATTTCAACTTTGTCTGAGAGCCTTTTGCCGATAACCGTTCCCACGGCGATTGCCAAGAGCATAATTATTAAATTGGTATAGGGAACGGTTGCCGTTACCGCAGCGATAAAAGTGAGGACCACGGCGAGGACCATGCCCAAGGCGGCTATTAGGTTTCCCGTTTTCGCATTTTTTGGGGAACTCATAAATTTCAAACCTCCCAGAAAGGACAGGGTGGCAATTAAATAACCTACTTCTATGATTGCGTACATGGTTTAATTATGAAATTTTGTTTTTAATGGAAAATAGAACGACTTAAAAAAAAGACCAAAACATAAGCGATTTTTTAAATTGAGGTTGCTTATGTTTTGTGTCTTTCAGTATTGAGTCAATAATTGAGGAATTATTTTTTAGGACTAAACATTTTCAGCATACGTCCGGTTACGAAAAATCCGCCAGAAATGTTAAGGGTGCCGAGAAAAACCGCGATTCCCCCCAAAGTGAGGTTGAGGTAATCGTCCGCCGGCACCCGTAGCATCACAATAATGGCTCCTACCAAAATAACACCACTAATGGCATTTGCACCGCTCATTAGCGGTGTGTGTAGAATAGCGGGGACATTGGCAATTACTTCTATGCCGATAAAGACACAGAAAATAACAAAATAAATTTCTTGGATGTGTTGATTTATGAAATCCATAATTTATGCTGGTTGTAGTTGTTTGGTAAAATGTGGGTGTGTCCATTGGCCTTCCTTCATAATTTGGGAAGCGGTGAGCAGTGGATCATCTGCTTGGCTTTCTGCCTTTTGTTTGTACTTTAAAAATGAGAAATAGTTATTGGAGAGCAATTTTGAAGCTGCCGCGGGTATTTCTGCCGAAAGGCTTGAGTGGCCCAAAATAGTAACTCCATTGTGATTGATTATTTCCTTATTTTTCGAAAGCTCGCAGTTTCCGCCCTGTTCTGCCGCCAGGTCAATGATCACGCTGCCGGGCTGCATTGCTTCCACAGATCGTGTTTCAATGAGCAAGGGTGCCTTTCTCCCTGGGATATTGGCAGTACTGATTACGATATTTGCCGTTAGAATGTGATTGTGTATTAATTCTTTCTGCTTTTTTTGATATTCCTCACTCTGCTCCACCGCATACCCGCCTGCATTTGCAGACTCGGTATAGCCTTCAACTTCAATAAAAATTGCACCAAGACTTCGTACTTCCTCTCCGGCAGATTTGCGCACGTCAAAGGCCTCAACGACCGCGCCCAAACGACGGGCGGTAGCAATGGCTTGTAGCCCTGCAACGCCTGCACCGAGCACTAAAATCTTGACCGGGGTAAGTGTTCCCGCGGCGGTTGTAAACATTGGGAAAACCCCATTATACACTTCCGCTGCTTTTATGACAGCCCTATAGCCAGCAAGGGAGGCCATGGACGAAAGCACGTCCATAGATTGCGCTAGGGTAGTTCTTGGAAGCAAATCCAAACTGTAAACCGTGGCGCCATTTTTTTGGTATATAGCGAGTTTGGAATCATGAAAGAGGGGGTTGAAAATACCAATGAAGCAACAACCCCCCTTCATTTCCACTTCGCTAAAAGTATGGTTTATGGATACGATGGTATCCGAATTTTTAAAAATTGACTCGCGAGATTGACTGATAGCTCCCGCCTGTACATATTCAGCATCGTCAATTTGTAGCGAACTGCCCAGCCCCGGCTCAAAAAGGATATTGAGCTTCAACTCCCCGGTAAGTCTTTTTACTTCCTTGGGCAACAAACAAACCCGTGGATCGTTTGGGGTTTTTAGGATTCCTATAGTTTTGGGCTGTGGCTGTTCGCTCATATATTATTATTGAAATATTCCTTTTTCTTATTATTTACTTAACATACTGAAGTATTCCTCTTTCACTTCCCTGTATCTTTTTAGATGCGCCAAGTATGTTTTTCTAAACTTTTCATGTTCGGTTACATAAAACATATCGCAATCCACATCCTCACATTCGGCGGCCTTTGGCAAACCTTCTTTGTATTTTAGGAAAGCGTCAATCGCTGCCGTATTGGTTTCCTTTTCACGCGCCAGTTTCTCAATAACATTTTTAGATTCAAAGACTTTTGAAAGCTCCGTATTTCCGAGGTTTAACAGATTGATGATCTCCTTTTCGATATAATTGAGATGTTCTATCCAGTTGTCCAACTCTATGGAATTATTCTTGAATGCTATTGCTTCGGGTGTATCGTGATTGTAAATCTGCATGATGTAAAATTTTTAAATGATAAAAACTATGATAATACGTCAATATCAATTGGTCTTTCAGCCTGCTTTACGCTGGTGATTTTAAGTTCTTTGGTGCCATTTGGAAAATTCCAGATTACGGAATCGCCCTCGGCATAGCCCATTACGGCAGAGCCCATGGGCGCCAGAATGGAAATCTTGTTTGCCGCAATATCGCGTTCGGTAGGAATTACCAATTGAAATTCCGTTTTCCAGGTTCCGGATTCTACTGTAACTACGCTGTTGAAGCGAATTACATCAGCCGGTATTTCCTCATGGTCGTAAATAATGGCACTGGTAAGTTCGCCGCTTAATTTCTTAAGGGAAACCTTCGTATTTTCATCTTTGTAATAACCAGTAACGTTGAGTAAACGCTTCAAAAAAACGTACTCCTTTTTCTCTAATATCAAATTTCCATATTTCATGGTTTCTGTTTCAGTATTATAAAAGATGGAACATCATTGCCATTTACGACAATTGAGGAGCGATGTTCCATCTTTATGGATTCAAATTAATTATGGGAAAATCCCTCTTAGCACATAGGCTTTTTCAATACGTTCAATTGCGATGGCAAAGGCTGCGGTTCGCATATCGATTTCTTTCTCTTCGGAATAGGCCGAAACTTTCTTAAAGGTTGACCGAAGTTTTTTCTCCAGTTTTTCCAAAATCTCGTCCATCTGCCAAAGCTCTCCGTTACGGTTTTGAAGCCATTCAAAATAACTTCCAATCACGCCACCGGAGTTGCACATAATATCTGGAATGATGGTGATACCACGCTCCAACAATATTTTTTCGCCTTCCACATCTGTCGGGCCATTGGCGCCTTCAGCAATCAAAGTAGCTTTTATGGAATGTGCGTTTTCTTTCGTAATTTGGTTGCCCAAAGCTGCTGGAATACAGATGTCGCAATCCAAGCCAAAGAATTCCTTGCCGTCCAAGGCATCTGCTTCTGGGAAACCTACAATGCTGCCGTTATTGGCCTTGCCATAGTTGAAAAGATCCTCAACGGTAATACCTTCTTTGTTTTGAAGACTACCGAATGCATCTTGCACCCCAACCATTTTTGCACCTTCTTTTTCCAAGAAATGTGAAGCCCAATAGCCTACGTTTCCAAAACCTTGAACGATAAAGGTTTTACCCTTTAGGCTCTCATTGTTCTTTTCAGCCCAAAATTTAATGGTCAGGAATACTCCGTAGCCCGTTGCGCGGTCACGACCTTCCAAACCGCCACTTCCTACAGGTTTTCCTGTAACTACGTGTTGGTTTTTGGAACGCTCACTGGTACTCTTGGTACTCATATACGTATCTGCAATCCACGCCATGGTCTGGTCGTTTGTATTTACGTCTGGAGCCGGAATATCGTGCTCCGGGCCAATATTCTCGCCCAGCGCATAAGTGAATCTTCGCGTAATGCGCTCCAATTCTCCTTTTGAATATTTTGAAGGGTCAATCTGAATTCCTCCTTTTGCACCGCCGTAAGGCAAACCAGCCAACGAGGTTTTCCAAGTCATCCACATAGCCAAAGCACGCGCTGCGTCAATATCTACGGTCGGATGGTAGCGAAGACCACCTTTGTAAGGGCCAAGTGCATTGTTATGCTGCACGCGATAGCCGGTGAATATTTCCACATTGCCATTGTCCATACGGACCGGGAAGTGAATAATAATCTCAGTGTTAGTGATGCTAAGAATCTTGCGAACGTTTGGATTCAAGTCAATCTTGTCTGCAGCGCTGTTGAATTGCTCCAACACGTTGTCCAACATTCCTCGTTTTACAGGTTGCGGTTTTTCCACTGTTTGTGTGTTTATCATTTTAATAGTTGTTTTTAAATAGTCGCCATTTCAGGCTTTCTTTGGGTTATTTTCAGTAAAGGTTCCGGGGCGCGGTGTTGCAGTTCGTCAAACTCACTACAGGAAAACACCGCTGAATGATTGTGCGTTAGCACACAATAAGCAGCGTGCGCACATTCAAGGCATAGATTTGTAGGGTTATTAGTCATAGGTACTTCTTGTTTGCCATACCTATTGGCAAGGTGTGTGCCATCGACATAAAATTTTTTAAAATATTATTTAATACTCTGATTACTAGTTATTTAAATCTTTCTAGTGAAATTTTCAATTCTTTTAGGATTGGGGCATTATTTCCGAGGTGGGGAGAAATTACCCAATAATTTTATATTTCGAAAAAGAAGAAATTCCCAATTCCAAAGGCTTTTTGGGATTTGAAATTTGAATTTTATAGACACAAACTCTTTCGTCTCAAAGAATGAATCGTTTCTTCCAAAATGAAATAACGTAGCGAAGAAACCATTTTCCCTAAAATAATTTTCATTTCAATTTTAAATATAGAAAAGCGGAAAGAGCCAAGCTAAAAATAAAAACTAAGCATCAACGAATCCCGAATCAACGAATCCCGAATCCCGAATCAACGAATCCCGAATCCCGAATCACCCAATTTTAGAACGCAGTGTCTTACGGTCTATGTTGAGGATTTCGGCCGCCTTGGTTTGGTTGTTGCCGGTTGCCACGAGTACTTTTTCAATATATTTTTTTTCCATTTCCTTCAGCGGAACCAATTCCTCCTTGGGAAAATCTATTTGATATTTCAGCGTCTCCGGCAAATCCTCTACGCCAATGGTCCTATCACACATAATAACGGCACGTTGGATTACGTTTTCCAACTCGCGGATATTGCCCGGCCAATCGTAACGCTGCAATAGCACTTGGGCTTCGGGGTCTATAGTAACGTAGCGGTCTTTATATTCATTGCCATATTTAAAGAGAAACTTATCAGCCAGCAGCGGGATATCCTCTTTCCGGTCGCGCAGCGGTGGTACGTTTATTTCCACCACCGTCAAACGGTAAAAGAGGTCCTCGCGAAAGGTTTCCTTCGCAATCATTTCCTTTAAATTGCTATTGGTAGCGGCAATAACGCGCACGTCAATTTTTTCGGTTTTCCGGTCGCCCACCTTCATCACTTCCTTTTCCTGCAACACCCTTAAAAGTCTGGATTGGACTGCGAGAGAAGCATTTCCTATTTCATCCAAAAAAATGGTACCGCCATCCGCCGCTTGAAAAAAGCCGTGGCGGTTTTCATTGGCACCGGTAAAGGCTCCCTTTACATACCCAAAAAGTTCTGATTCCAAAAGATTTTCAGGAATTCCGCCGCAATTTACCGCGATAAATGGTGCACGTGAAAACTTGCCGTTGTAGTGAATGGAACGCGCAACCAGCTCTTTTCCTGTACCGCCTTCACCGCTTATAAAAATGGTGGCCTTATTGTCCTTTACGCGGTCTATAATCTGGGTCACATTTTTTATGCCCTCGCTTTCGCCGACTATCTCGTTGTATTTTTTTGATTCGCTCTGAGTTCCTTGGCGGGAAGTTGCGGATGAAATTTTTCGTTTCGTCGCCGTTGAAAGCGATTTCAAAACACTTTGTTTCAATTCTTCTTTGGTAAATGGTTTCACCAGATAATCCACTGCACCCGATTTTATTGCGGAGAGCGCATCCTGCACTGAAGGATAGCCCGTAACAACCAGTTTTGGCATATTGGGATAGTGCTCGGAAGCAAATTGAATAAGTTCAAAACCATCCACTTCCGGCATTTTGAGGTCGGTAATCAGCAAGTCGATTTCGGTGTCGCGCAAAATGGCTACGGCCTCCTTTACCGAAACGGCCTTATAGGTATGGTAATTCATGGAATGCAGATGCCGCTGGAGCAATTCCAGGATGTTGATGTCGTCATCTACTATTAATATGTTCTCCTTTTGAAGCATGGCAGCTATTGTTTGGGAAAAGTAATAATAAAAATGGCACCTGTGGGAGTATTGGACTGATAATCTATGGTTCCCCGATGGCCCTTTATAATTCCGTGCACCACACTCAATCCCAGCCCCGAGCCATCGCCCACGGTTTTTGTGGTGAAAAAGGGCTGGAATATCTTCGGAATAAGTTCCGAAGAGATGCCCGGACCCTCATCTGCAATCTTAAGGACAATCTTCTTTTTGGTCTCTTCCAAAGTTACGGTAATCTGTCCGTTTTTGGGTGAAAAGTAGATGGCGTTCAGCACTAAATTGAAGATAACCTGCGTCAATTGTATGGTGTCCACTTTCATCAAAACCTCGCCTTTGGGAAGGTTCACCTTGTATTTTACCTCGTTCTTTTTTAGGGTTGGGTCCAGCAGGTTCATGGCCTCGTTTATTACTGGAACTATGTCGGTTTCGCCCAAATTCTGTGGCATTTCGCAGGCAAAGAACATCAGTTTTTTAACCACCTCGCGGGAAAAAATGGCGCTGTTTATTATTTTATCGAGGTCTTTGCTGGTTTGGGTATTTTCGGGTTCTTTACTTTTCAGCAATTCGGCAAAGCCCAGAATATTTGCGAGCGGCGTGTTCAATTCGTGGGCAATTCCCGCAGTTATTTCGCCCAAAATACTCAACCGGTCGGCATGCTCCATTTTTCGTTTTATAATTGCCTCGTTCTCGCGAATGGCAACGCGCTCCAACAAATCGCCAACATTTATGGCCACATTTTGCAGCAGTTTCTTTTCTTCTTTTAAAAAATCTTTTTTGGTGAATTTATCTGCGGGATAATGCATCCTTATAAAACCCTTAGGCTCGTTGAAAATAGAGATGTTGCTTTCAATGGAAACCGTCTTTTTGGGAAGGGCCGAAGAAATAAGATGAAAGGGCTCCGAAACAATCTCAACCGTCGCATTCTTACTGTATTGCAACGATTTCCGAAGACTCAACGCAATGGAATATAAGGTTTTGTCCAATGCTTTATAGTCGTTATTTACGATAATGGAGGAAACCTCATACAGGCAGGTAAGCTCTTTAATGCGTTCTTTCAGGTTTTTTTCAAGGGTCATGGAGAGGCTATAAATGTTTGGTCAAAGATATTGATAATAGCACAATTGTTATTGATTTTCCGTATGGATTGTAGCGATTGAACGCGTGTGTGGTTGGATTATTTCCATTTAACAGGAAATATTCCATATATTTAGATTTCTTTCCATACATTTGTTTTCCCAGCAAACAAAAAATGCAATCACAACTTTTCGCAATTATAGACGTAGAAACCACTGGCGGCGGCATAGCCGGCAATCGTATTACCGAAATCTGTATCGCACTTTTAAAGGATGGCGAAGTGGTGGATAAATACACCACGCTCGTAAATCCGGAACGCGACATTCCGCAGCACATTACCGCCTTAACTGGTATTGACAATGATATGGTTGCCGATGCGCCTCGGTTTTTTGAAGTTGCTGAAACGATAGAGGAATTCACTAAAGACGCTGTGTTTGTGGCGCACAACGTAAGTTTTGACTACAACGTTATCCGTGGCGAGTTTCGGCTTTTGGGGCAACACTACAATCGAAAAAAACTTTGCACCGTCCGGCTTTCGCACAAATTGATTCCCGGACATTTGTCTTATAGTTTGGGAAGGCTTTGCAACACCATAAATATTCCGCACTTTAACCGCCACCGTGCAGAGGGCGATGTGGATGCCACGGTAATTCTCTTTCAACGCTTGCTTTCGTTGGACGAAGATTTCAGCACTATTAATTCCTTTTTGAATCCGCGTTCCAAACAGGCTACGCTTCCCCCGCACATCCCAGCGGAACAGATTAACGAACTGCCCGAGGAAGCTGGCATCTATCTATTCAAAAACCAAAAACACCAAGTGATTTATGCCGGAAAGGCAAAGAATATCAAAAAGCGGGTTTTGAGCCATTTTTATGATAAAAAGACAAAGGAATACCAACTTGGGCAGGAAACGCATTTTATAGATTACGAACTTACAGGAAATGAATTATTGGCTTTGTTAGTTGAATCGGAACACATTCGGAAACATTACCCAAAATTCAACCGGGCGCAGAAATGGCTTGCTACCACCTACCAAATTATCAGTTATGTGAATCAGCGCGGCATTATACAGCTTGCGTTGGGAAAAACCAAGGCAATCCAAGATTCGGTAAGCACTTTTTACAACCGGGCCGAAGCTGTGGAAAAACTGGAAGAAATTTGCGAGACTTTTAATTTATGTCCCCGTTTTTGCACCTTGCAGAGCACTTCTGAAAAATGCTCCCACTATCGAATAAAAAATTGCGAAGGCGTTTGTGAAGGTTCTGAGAAAGTAGCCGATTACAATTTAAAAGTACAGGCCGCCATTCGCTCATTAGAGGAAAACAAACCCAGTTTTGCCATTCAAGGAAAAGGAAGAACGAAAGGCGAAATAGCTTTTGCATTGGTTGCTGAAGGGCAATACAAAGGTTTTGGTTTTTTTGACCGGAGCGAAGCCATTTGCAATATTGAGGACTACGAACCTTTTTTAAAATTGCAGCCAGCCAGTTATCATACGCACGCAATTATCCGAAGTCATCTTAAAAAGCATGGGGAGCGGAATGTGGTTTATTTTGATTTAAAATCTACCAGACCCCCAAAACCTAACAGGTCTTCGAGACCTGTTAGGTTTGAGCTCCGTTAAAAATCACTCAAAATGAAACAAGATGTTATAGAACTCGGCGCAACCTATCATATTTTCAACAGAGGAAACAATAAAAAGAATATTTTTATTGAAGATAAAAATTATATCTATTTCCTACAGTTACTGAAAAAGTATATTCTTCCAATTGCAGATATTTACGCATATTGTCTTCTGAAAAATCATTTCCACATTCTACTGAGAATTAAAGATGGAAATGCTATTTCCCACAAATATAAAGACCGACCCCATCAAGCATTTTCCAATATGTTTAACGCCTGTACGAAAGCAATCAATAAAGCTTACGCTAGAAGTGGCAGTTTATTTCAAGAACATTTGAAACGGAAGCGGGTAATGGATGAAAAATGTTTGGTTCAGATTTTGGGCTACATACATTTGAATCCTGTTAAGCATGGTTTTACTGAAGATTACAAAGAATATCCCCATTCTTCATTTAAAGCTTTTGTTTCCAATAAAAATTCAAATATTGATAAACAAACTATTTTCAATTTAATCGATAAGGATAGTTTTGAATATTGGCACCATCAGAGAGTATTTGGCTTGGAAGATATTATGGATTTATAGGATGTAAAACCTAACAGGTATTTAAGACCTGTTAGGTTTATAATTTTGCAAACGCAATCTCCTCAAAACTGGTAATTACCCTATCCGCTTTACTATAATCCTGATTGGTTGAATGCGGACTTTTAAAGCCTACGCAGTAAATATTTGCAGCTTTGGCGGCAGCAATGCCGTTAGTGGAATCTTCAATCACCATACAATTTTGCGTTTGCTCCCCAGCGAGTTCCGCGGCCTTTATAAAAATTTCGGGGTGTGGCTTGGATGCCTTCAAATCGGCGCCGCTTATTTTTGCCTTAAAATATTTATCGAGGTCGAAACGCTCAAAAATACGATTGATGTTTGGCATGGAAGCCGAAGATGCCAAAACCAATGTCAATCCGTTCCTGTGATAATCTTTTATTAAATCGTGAACGCCATCCAAAAGCGCAAGGTCGTTATCGTTTTCAAAAAGGTATTTAAAATGTTTTCTTTTGGTCGCAACCAGGTGTTCGGGACTTTCAGGAATGCCGAAATGTTCACAAAGCGTTCTGCAAATAGGCAAGGTTGCCTGCCCAGTAAAGGAATCGTACATAGCTTGGTCCACGTCAATTTTCATATCCTCAAACATTCTGAAGTAGGCTTTGCGGTGTAGGGGTTCGGTGTCCACAATTACCCCATCCATGTCAAAAAGTACAGCTTTTAGCATATCGGCTTTTTTTGCGAAGGTACAGAAAACAAACTTTTTATTTTTTCAGTTGCGCCAATAACTCAAAAGACTTTAACCTGGCCTGTTGATCATAAATATGGGCGACGGTAATCAGTTCGTCAATCCTTGTTTCGGCAACAAAAGCATTTAATTTTTTTTGTACTGTTTCGGTGCTTCCTACGAAAGAATATTGCATCATTTGTGAAATGTGCGCCTCTTCAAGGGAATTCCAAAGTCCATCCATACTTCTTACCGGCGGTTGCAACGGTTTCCGGGTATTTCGGATTACGTTCAGCATAAATAATTTCATGCTTGTGGACAAATATTCAGCTTCTTCATCGGTATCCGCTACCACTACGTTAATACAGGCCATAGTATAGGGTTTTTGTAACTGTTTTGAAGGCTCAAAGTTTGAATGGTATAATCGCAGTGCATCGTGCAGATGGGTGGGCGCAAAATGGCTCGCGAAAGCATAGGGCAATCCCAATGCGCCACCCAGTTGGGCACTAAACGTACTCGATCCCAAAAGATATAGCGGCACTTCCAAGCCTTCCCCCGGAATAGCACGGACGGGGCTGTGGGAATTGGATTTTGAAAAATAATTTGAAAGTTCCTGAACGTCATTTGGAAAATCATTAACCGTTTCTATCCGTTCCCGCCTAAGCGCTCTGGCGGTAACTTGATCGGTTCCCGGCGCACGGCCCAAACCCAGATCAATCCTATCTGGATATAGGGTGGCTAGGGTTCCAAATTGTTCCGCAACAATAAGCGGGGCGTGATTGGGAAGCATAACCCCGCCCGAACCTACGCGGATAGTTTTGGTGTTTTCCGCTACATAGCCTATCAGCAACGGTGTGGCGGAACTCACAAGGCTTTCGGCGTTGTGGTGTTCCGAAATCCAAAAGCGCTTATACCCTAATTTCTCTGCCTGTTGAGCCAAAGCCAAACTATTTTCCATTGCGGTTTTATGGCTGCTCCCCTGAATAACGGGTACCAAATCCAACACAGAAAAAGGGATATTTTGTAACAAAGCTTTCATATTTATCCTGTTTATATTTTGGCTCTTTGGTATTGCAATGGCCATTCCACGTCCACTCCCAACTCAGTAGCGGCGTGCAACGGAAAATACGGTTGCCTTAGGCTTTCGCGGGCATAGAGAATCAAGTCGGCCTTATTAGCCTTTAAAATTTCCTCAGACTGCTCGGCGGTTGTGATTTGGCCCACGGCACCCGTTAGGATATTTGCTTCTTTTTTAATCTGCGCAGCAAAGGGAACCTGATAACCCGGTTTGCTGGGAATGGTTGCTTTGGGAACGTTTCCGCCGGAGGAAGTATCGATTAAATCAACCCCCAATTTCTTTAACTTCATTGAAAGTTTTACGGCATCTTCAACCGTCCAACCGCCTTTGGTCCAATCGGTCGCGGAAATCCTTACAAATAAAGGTTTTTCTTCCGGCCATTCTTTTCTGACAACTTCAGTAACTTCCAATAGAAATCTAATTCTGTTTTCAAAACTTCCGCCGTATTCATCCGTGCGTTCGTTTGCCAATGGCGAATAGAATTGGTGAAATAAGTAACCGTGGGCGGCGTGTATTTCAACTAAATCATAACCGGCTTTTTCCGCGCGACGGGTTGCTTGGGCGTAATCCTTTTTTACTTTTTCAATCCCTGAAGTATCCAAGGCAATTGGGGCTGGCTCTCCTTCGCGAAAAGGCAAAGGCGATGCAGAAACCGTTTGCCAACCGTTTTTATCTTTTGGTGCAATTTTTCTAGCACCATCCTTTGGCAATTGATAGCTCGCTTTTCTGCCCGCGTGCGCCAATTGGATTCCCATCAAAGCATTTTGCGAGTGGACGAAATCTACAATCTGTTTCGATTTTTCAATATGTGCGTCTTTCCAAAGACCCATATCGCCGTGGGTAATTCTTCCCTCGGGCGAAACGGCCGTTGCTTCCTGAATTATCAAGGCAGAGCCCCCAACGGCACGGCTTCCGAGATGTACGAGATGAAAATCGTTTGCAAAACCATCAACACTGCTGTACATACACATAGGTGAAACCACCATTCGGTTTTTAAAGGTTTTCGATTTTATTTTTATTGGGGAAAAGAGGATGCTCATTTTTTATTATTTATTGCTATTTTTTATTATCCAGTGGAAACGCCCACATTATGTCTTTTTGGGACAAGGCTTTTAAATAAATTTCAGAAATCCGAAAATACTTCTGCTTTTTAAATAACTAAAATCACTTTCGTGATGATAGGCTTCGCGCTCAAAGGAAATATTTCTATAGGCGTGGTGGCGGTTTTTATATTGAAACCACCTGAGAAAAAATTCAATACCATACCATAAATAGAAAAAAACCAACAGCAATTCCGCTTGTTGGCGAAGGTGAATTTTTTCGTGGTTCAAAAAAACGGCATCCCTTTTCTGGCCGTGATGTCTTAAAATAAGAAAAGGCCAAAGCGCCATTCCGTCGAAATTCTTTCTTAAAAGTTTTGCGCGAACAAGGAGAATCATTTCGGGATTTATCAATTTGGAATTAAGGATTGGTTAATTCGGGATTTGAATTAACCAATCCCGAATTAACGAATCACAAATTTATTGCTTCAAAAACTGTCGCAACACATATTGAAGGATACCCTCATTTTGGTAATAAACCACCTCAATTGGGGAATCCAGCCTTGCGATAGCTTTGAATTCAATTTCCTTGCCATCCTCGTCTTTGGCAGTAACGGTTACTTTTTTTGAAGGAGTCAAATCGTTCTCAATGCCCGTAATACTGAAATATTCCTTACCGGTCAAGCCGTGCGATTTTGCACTTTCACCTTCTAAATATTCCAAAGGCAGCACGCCCATCATAATCAAATTACTGCGGTGGATGCGTTCATAACTTTCTGCCAGAACGGCCTTAACGCCCAAAAGAAAAGTTCCCTTGGCAGCCCAATCGCGGGAAGAACCGCTACCGTATTCCTTCCCGGTAAGCACAATGAGTGGGGTTTTGTCCTTTATATATTTTTGTGCGGCATCATAAACCGTCATTTCCTCTCCTGAGGGAAGATGGGTGGTATAGCCACCTTCCCTGTTTGCCAATTGGTTGTTTATACGCACGTTGGCAAAAGTACCGCGAACCATCACTTCATCGTTTCCACGGCGGGAACCATAACTGTTGAAATTTTTCTTCTCCACACCTCTTGAAATTAAATATTTACCGGCTGCGGAATCTTCCGAAAAAGCACCGGCCGGCGAAATGTGGTCCGTAGTAATGCTATCTCCGAGAGCCAAAAGGGCACGGGCCCCTTCTATATTCTGAAGTGGCTTGGGGTCGTCGGAAAGGTTATGGAAAAATGGTACTTCCTTAATATACGTAGAATCGTCCTGCCATTGGTACAATTTATCATCGGGCACTTCCAGATTTCTCCAAATTTCATTGCCTTCAAATATTTCGTCATAATTCTTTTTGAAATCCTTTGCCGTAAGTACCGTTTTCATTACTTCGTGAATTTCATCGTCCGTAGGCCAAATATCCTTCAGAAAAACCGGCTTGCCATTACGGTCAAAGCTCAATGGTTCCTCGGTTAGGTCAATATCCACCCTTCCCGCAATGGCGAAAGCAACCACGAGCATAGGCGACATCAAAAAATTCATTTTTACCTGCGAGTGAATTCGGGCCTCAAAATTTCGGTTTCCAGAAAGCACGGAGGTAACTATTAGGTCATTTTCGTCCACGGCCTTAGAAATTTCAGGAGGCAACGGACCCGAATTACCGATACAGGATGTACAGCCATAGCCCACCAAATGGAACTGTAAGGCTTCCAAATCTTTTAATAAATCGGCTTTTTCAAGATAGTCTGTAACAACTTTTGACCCCGGTGCCAAGGACGTTTTTACCCAAGGTTTCACGTCGATGCCGTGTTCTCGTGCCTTTCTTGCAACCAGCCCCGCACCTATCATTACAAATGGATTGGAAGTGTTTGTACACGAAGTAATGGCAGCAATGGCCACGGCCCCATCTGAAAGCATATACTTTTCGTTGCTCTGCGAAATCCAAACAGTTTTTAAACCATTCTTAATTTTGGCTTCAATCTCAACATCGGGCGCCGGACGGTGGGATTGTTTTACCGGTTGGCTTCCACCTTCCTCCTTCCAGCGGGTAATGGCCTCTTCGCGTTCGGAGTGTTTTATGTATTTTCTTCCGAAGGAAGCGTGTTCAAGTTCAATAAATTTATCCTTCAACTCAGTAAGAAGAATTTTATCCTGTGGGCGTTTAGGCCCTGCCACAGTGGGCTGAACAGTGGAAATGTCCAATTCCAGCACATCGGTATATTTAATCATTTCCTCATCTTGCCTCCAAAGCATATTCGCTTTGCAATAATCCTCTACCAATTGGATCTGTTCCTCGCTGCGGTTGCTGGCCCGCATGTATTCTAAGGTTTTATTGTCTATCGGGAAATAGGTAATGGTACAACCAAACTCGGGCGACATATTCCCGATGGTCGCCCTATCCGGAACCGATAGATTATCCAAACCAGGGCCAAACACCTCAACAAATTTGCCCACCACCCCGTATTTCCGTAACAGGTTGGCAATGGTGAGCACCAAATCTGTAGCGGTGGAACCCACAGGAAGGTCTCCCGTAAGTCTCAAGCCGATTACCTCGGGGCTTATAAAATAGATGGGCTGGCCCAGAATGGCGGCCTCAGCCTCAATACCCCCAACGCCCCAGGCTACTACGCCAATTCCATTTACCATAGGCGTATGGCTATCAGTACCCACCAAGGTATCTGGAAATACCCTGCCATCACGCGCAATGGCTCCCTTGGAGAAGTACTCCAAATTCACTTGGTGGCAAATTCCCATTCCCGGAGGCACAACGCTAAAATTATCAAATGATTTCTGCGCCCATTTTAAAAAAGTATAGCGCTCCTTATTGCGCTTGTATTCCTCTTCCATATTTCGTTGGTAAGCGTACTGGGCGGCAAAATAATCTACCTGCACACTGTGGTCTATCACCAAATCTACCGGAATCAATGGATTTATTTTTGAGGCGTCCCCACCCTTGCGTGCCATTTCCGCACGAAGTGAGGCAATATCTACCACTGCCGGAACCCCAGTGAAGTCCTGCATTAAAACACGAGCAGGCTTAAACGCCACGTCTTTTTCACTTTGTTTGGGCGACCAATTCAGGACAGTTTCCAAATGCTCCTTGGTAACTGAGAAATCGTCGTAATTTCGCAGGGCATTCTCGAGTAGAATCCGAATGGAGAAAGGCATTTGCTTTATCTTATGCCCTTGTTTTTCAAGTTCGGGAAGGCTGTAATAAATAAGTTTTTCTTTGGAGGTATCCAGTGTTTTCTTGAGGTTGTAGATGTCTTGTTGCATGATTAGAGAAATTAGATACTAAATTTAGTCAATATAAAATACCTTGGCACACAAAGAAATTTGTTTAACAGGGCGTTAACAGATTTGGACAAGCCCCTGATAAATACAAAAAGCTCCCGGGCATAAAAATCCCGGAAGCTTTTCTCCTCACATTTTAAACCTAAATCACTCCTCAATGGTTAGGTTTCCAATATATCGGGAAGCGTTTGAAAAGTCATCAAAATAAGATCTTAATCAACTTGCAGAATACAAAAAATCTCTGTTTTTTAGCAAAATCGCAAACCAATCTTTAATTTTATTTTAAAGTTTCCGAAGACTAAAAATTTCCAAAAACTCTAACAAATCCCTATCTTTAGATTAAAAGAAAAATTAATTTAAAAGAATTGTCATGAAAAATTATAAGGTAGGCGACCACGTAAAATGGAACTCAGAGGCCGGGGAAGTTTCTGGAAAAATAATTAAGGTTCATCATTCAGATTTTCAGTACAAGGGCTACACCCACCACGCAAGCAAGGACGACCCGCAGTACGAAATAAAAAGCGACAAGACGGACCATATTGCGGCACATAAAGGCTCCGCATTGTCAAAAGCTTAAGGGAGGAAATTATTTTGCAAGTTCAATTAGTTTCGCGAGGGTGCGATAGTTTCGGGTAGTGGCGGCAACTCCCAGTTTTTTCTCAAAAAAGTTGTTGTTGCATTTGGCAACGCCATATCCTTTGGAAGCAAAAAGATACACGCAATTGTCAGTAATATTGAATTCTTCGTCGGGGTAAGTCTCTTGGCTTACTTTTTCCACCATATTTTTTACGGGCGGTTCATTGAGCAGTATAAAATAGGAAGCCTTTTTCTTTTCTTCGGAAAATGGACAGGCGGCAAGAATGCCTTCAATTTCAGAAACTGTTTTTACCAATACGGGAACTTCAAAACCGAACGATTTCTGTATGCCCTTGCTGATTTTTTCAGTTAAACCGTTTTTAGATTTCGAAGCAAAAACAACGTTTCCGCTTTGTATATAAGTAACAACATCAGCAAAGCCCAACTCCTCAAAAAGAATTTTTAGGTCCGCCATTTTCATCTGTTTGTTGCCCACGTTTATTCCACGCAGCAGAGCGATGTAGGTTTGCATATTAATAGGATTGGTGTTGGTGTAAAACTCTCCAAATTCTTATTTCATTATCCTTGATCTCATAATGCAAAGAAAAACGGAAATGTTCTAAAGCAACAACCCGAATAGAATCATACTTAATCTGAAATGCTTGCGGTATCAACTTTACAACTTCTAATGTATTAAAGATATCATCTAAGAACAGATCTCCTTTTTGAGCAAGATCATATTGGCATTTCGCCCTATAAATATCAAGCTTGGCATCCTCCGAAAAGAATATTTTATCTGCCATAGTTCTTTTTTATTTCCTCAGAACTATACCATTTTAACTTCCCTTCTGCATCGCGTTTCTTTAATACATCTATCATAGCCTTGTATTCCTCACTTGGCTCTGCCAAACGTAGTGCGGTTTCTTCTAAAGACCATTCAATAAAATTTTTAAGAGAACGTTTGTTCATTTTGGCTTGGTCTTCTAAAATAGCTATCGTTTTATCATCCAGTTCGATCAATTTTTTTGTCTTTCCCATTGTATATAGATTATATATATCAAATATATACAAACAGTATAACAAAACAATAAAGTAATTAAAGATTTTGCGAAACGATATACCCGCCCGTCCAAGCATTTTGAAAGTTGAAGCCGCCCGTAATAGCATCTATATTAAGCACTTCGCCAGCAAAGTAAAGGTTTTTGCAAATTCTGCTTTCGAAGGTTTTGAAGTTTATTTCCTTTAAATCTACGCCCCCAGCGGTTACAAACTCTTCTTTAAAAGTACTTTTCCCATTTACCTCAAAAATTCCAGCGGTAAGTTGGTTTGCGATGTTCTGAAGATTTTCCCGCGTGGCATCGCCCCAAGTAAGGGTTTCGGCAATTCCGGAGGCTTTTACCAGACTTTGCCAAAGCCGTTTCGGGAGGTCGAACGGTGCATATTTGAAAATAGTTTGCTTTCCTTGGATATTTTTTATTTCCTTTAAAGAATCCAAAACTTCTTCTTCGGAAAGGTTATTTAACCAATTCACCTCAATATTGAAATGATATTTTAAAGGCTCCAACAATCGCGCGCCCCAAGCCGAAAGTTTTAAGATTGCGGGGCCGCTCATTCCCCAGTGGGTAATTAAAAGCGGAAGCCCCCTGACCCCCAAAGGGGGAAATTGTGGTTGCAATAAAACTTTAACGCTTGCAATTACTGAAATCCCGGGTAAGTCAATGATTCTGGAATCCTTAATATTAAAAGTGAAAAGTGACGGAACCGCCGGCACAATAGTATGCCCCAAACCTTCCAGCAATTGCCAGATTTTTGGATTGCTACCCGTTGCAACCACAACTTTTGGTACGGAAAAAGTCTCGGTAGTTGTATTGATTATGAAATGATCCGCCTCTTTTTGAATCTCCTTTACGGATTGATTGAGAAGCACCTCAACGCCCAATCTTTTCACTTCGGAAAGAAAGCAATTTATTATGGTTTGTGAAGAATCTGAAACTGGAAACATCCGTCCATCTTCTTCAATTTTTAGCTCCACTCCCCTTTTCTCAAACCAGTCAATGGTATCGCCGGTCATAAAAGTGTGGAAAGGCCCCAAAAGTTCCTTTTCGCCCCGCGGATAGTTTTGCGTCAATTCCTTTGGGAGAAATTCGGCGTGTGTCACATTGCAACGCCCGCCACCCGAAACTTTCACTTTGGTGAGCACTTCCTTTCCGCGTTCGAGAATGACTATTTTAAGTTTCGGATTATTCTCAGCAGCGTTGATTGCCGTGAAAAAGCCCGCAGCACCGCCGCCAATTATTATGACATCGGCCTGTTTCAAGCCAGGACTTTTTCTTCCGCAAAAGATTCGCAGAGAGTGATGGTTTCCTTTACATCATCAAGTGTTGTTCGAGGATTTATCAAACACATTCTTAAAACAACTTGTCCGTTAAGTACTGTAGTTACAAGCAAAGCCTGTTTTGAATCGACCACATTTTTGGAAATTCGTTGGTTCAGTTCATCCAGTTTTTTCTCTGAAAGTTTGTTACCAATCGGGTTATATCTAAAGTTGATCACAGCCAAAGTTGCGGGTGAAATCACTTCCCAATTGGAGCTTTTTCGAAGAAATGCTTCCGTAGCCTCGGCCAATTTCACGTTATACGAAATCGCTTTTCGGAATTCGCCCATTCCAAAGGTTTTTACTGACATGTAAAACTTCAATGCCCGGAAACGGCGCGTCAACTCAATGCCGTGGTCGTAAAAATTTATTTCGGAAGTATTGCCTTCAATATCGCGTAGATATTCAGGCTTTTCGGTGAAAGTTCCTTTCAGCCATTTGTGATTTTTAATCAACAAACAACCGATTTCGTACGGCTGGAAAAACCATTTGTGCGGGTCCACGGTTAGTGAATCTGCTTTTTCAATTCCCTTTAAAAGCTGTTTTCCGTTTTCGGCAAGAATTGCAAATCCGCCGTAAGCGCCGTCAATGTGGAACCAAATGTCTTCCTTTTTACAGATTTTCGCAATTTCTGCAAGCGGATCAACCGTTCCCGTATTGGTGGTTCCGGCCGTTGCAATCAGGCAAAAAGGCTGCAAGCCTTCCAATCGATCCTTTGCGATTGCGTTTTTCAATTTATTCAATGAAAACTTGAATTCGCTATCCGTTGGAATTACCCGAATCTGCTCTTTTCTGAAACCCAAAACGCGGATTGCCTTTATATTTGAAGAGTGTGCCTGATCAGAAAGATAGATTACCGCCTTGCTAAAATCATCACCGCACTTTACGGAACGCGCGGTAACCAATGCGGTTAAATTCGCCATAGAGCCACCGCTGGTGAAAATCCCGCCGCCCTTTTTCTGCGGAAAACCGAACATTTTCAGCAGCCAGTTCATCGCCACGATTTCCATTTCGGCAGCTGCGGGCGAGGCCGCCCAACCCCCAGAAAATATATTGAATCCCGAAGCCAGACTATCGGCCATCGCGCTGATATAGTTGCTCGGCCCCGGCACGAAGGAATACGATTTTGGATGCGAAACGATGTTGCTTTTGGTCATCACCTCTTTCAAAACAAAATTTAAGACTTCTCTTGGATCGCTGGCTTTTTCGGGGGCGTTCTCAAGAAATAATTTCTCCATTTCTTCACGGGATCCCGAAACCACTGGCAGCTTTTCATTCTGCGTTGCAAAGTGGTCCACAATGGCGTCAACCACTTCATAACCATAGGTTTTCATATCGTCCTTGCTCAATTCCAGCGTAGCTTTATTCTGAATTTTCACGTGTTTGTTTTTTGAATTTTTTTGAAGGCCTACCGAAAAGGGGCAGGCGGTTGCAAAATTACGGTTTTAGAAAGGGATTTTCGGAATAACCACAATAAAACACGAAAAAAAACCTAACAGGTCTTTGAGACCTGTTAGGTTTAGCGCTACTGAAATTTTGAAAAATATTTAGTTTTAAAAAAACCCCAACTATTTTTTCAAATCTTTGGGGTCAATTATATTTCGACTTATAGATTACTCCACAATCATCTTCTCAGTAACGGTTTGCGCATCATTTCTGAAATTCACAAAATACAATCCTGAAGGAAGATTTATAGGTAAACTGTTTTGCCCTTCAGAAATGATTTCCGAAGAAATCAAATTGCCCTGTACTCCATAGATTTCAACTGTTGAAAAAGAAAAGATATTGTTGAAATTGATTTCATTTTTCACCGGATTTGGATAAAAGCTGAAGTTTTCAACGGCATTATCGGCAACTCCCAAAATACCGCAAAGGAATGGATCAAAAGTCACCAGACCCAAAGCAGGATCGTCCACATTGTGGAAAATAACGTCCTCCACCTGCTGCTCAGTGCTTTGTTGGCCCTCAATCCAGCAATTATGCTTTGCTGAAATCGGGTTTGCGGTATTGTTGTAAAGCGCATAAACCTGGCCTCCGTTTTCGTTTTCGGCGAAAATATTCTCACCGGGATTGTTTGCATCGTCTCCAAGATTCGCTGATGCCGAACCTTGAAGTGTTATTCCCCAAAGGTTTCTTCTTATTTCATTGCCCGAAATAATCACATCTTCACTCGCGGTGGAACTATTAAGGTTGATACCGCTTCCGCCAAGATTTGGATCGCCCTGAATATTGTTGTCTTCAATAATATTGTTTGTGATTTCCGCAGAATCATTTATTCCGAGAATTGTAATACCGTAGCGATTGCCTCGAATGATGTTGTTATCGATCACCACATTTACATTGCCACCCACAAAGTTGGCAATGGCAATACCGCCGGCTTGTTCCAAAGCAGGGTCGCCGATGATAGTATTTTGAATAATTTCCAAAGGCTCATTGGCCAAGGTTGTACCCAAATTTATTTGCGGACGGTTGCTGTTGGCTTGGTTATTCCCTTCAATCATATTATTGAAAATATATGCCGAAACAGCCGAATTTGCTGCGGAACCAATAGCTGGATTTTCATTGAAAGAAATGGTATTGTTTGTAATTTGGGGCATTCCTCGCGAAAGTTGGATAACTGCACTCGTAGTTGCACCCGAAACATTGTTTGTAAGCGTACAATTATCTATCGAAAACGTCTCGGTCAGAACGCGAAGTCCGCCGCCATATTCAATAGTGGCATTACTGATATTTATAGTTGAAAATTCCTCAAAACGGAAACCGTCATATGGGGCATTTTCATCCAAAGCTGTAATGGTTACCGCGTTTGAATTTACCGTAAATGTTCCAAAAACTGTTACCAGCTTCGCATCATCAATTAAAAGCGTCAAATCCAAATCTATTATTACCGTATCATTTTCAGAAATAGTCAAATTTCCCAAAAGCGTGTATTCACTTCCAGAAATTGTAATTGTTGTGGGACTTGCCGCTGCAATGTCATCCAATGTCCAGGTTACGCCCGTATTTGGTGTAGTATAATCCTGTGCAAAGGCAATAAAAGTTAGAAAAAGTAAAAATGTACTGAGGATAATTTTTTTCATGGGTTTGTTTTTTTTTGAAGTCGTAAAAATAGGGATATGTGTTTAAGCAAAAAAGATATTTGTTTGCTTTAGCATTTTGAAAAAAACTAACTTTGGAAAATGGTTCTATACATCCTGATAATCTTTTTTATCATCAGCCCCTTCTTTCCGGCCACGGGAAACCCGCATTGGTTTTTCCGTACGGCAGATTTTGTCAGGCTCCAATCGTTATTTATCCAACTTGTTTTATTGGGTTTGTTTCTGTATTTCGAAGAAAATTTTACAGTTTTTAGTTGGATATTACTTGCAGCTTTGGGCGCTACCATGCTATATCAGCTTTATAAAGTATTTCCGTACAGTTCTCTTTTCCCACGAAGAAGATCGCAGGCCGAAAGTGATGGGCATGTTTCAATTTTAGCGGGAAACGTACTGCAGACCAATTCCTGCTACCCCGATTTTTTAAAGGAAGTAAAACGTTTTGATGCAGATTTGGTGCTAACAATGGAATCAAACAAAGACTGGGAAAATTGTCTTTCCGAAATTGAAAAAAACTATCCCTTCACCGTAAAAGTACCTTTGGAAAATTTTTATGGAATGCACCTTTATTCAAAAAAGGAATTGAAAAATGTGGAAGTGAAATACCAGATTGAAGATGATAAGCCTTCAATCTTTTTCGATTTTCCCCTTGAAGGAAATCCTCCTATCTTTTTCTGTTGCCTGCATCCCGCGCCGCCCAGCCCAACCGAAAACGAAACTTCAAAAGAGCGCGATGCCGAACTGATGCTTACCGGAAAAAGAATTCGTGATTTGGACAAACCCACTGTGGTTTGCGGCGATATGAACGATGTAGTTTGGAGCCGCACCACCCGACTTTTCAAAAAAATGACGGGAATGATAGATCCGCGCGTAGGTCGTGGCTTCTTTTCTACCTATCACGCAGATTATTTCTTTTTGCGTTTCCCGTTGGACCATCTTTTTCACACCCGCGATTTGTACGTGGGGAAAATGGTTCGTTCCAAAAACTTTGGCAGCGACCATTTTGCGATGTATTATGAAATTCATCATAAAAAAAAAGTCCAGACCCCGAAAAACCCAAAACTGAACGGAGATGATAAAGAGGAGATTGAGGAGTTGATTGAAAACGGAAAAAATTAAATACATTAAAATATGAATCCTTCAAAATATAATTCTCCTCCAAAAAATCCTAAAATCACTTATTTATTGGGCGCTGGCGCTAGTTATAACTCTGTACCAATATGGGCACAACAGGCAGAAACAATGCAACAAATTGCTGGTAATATTCTTTCTCAAATTAATCCGCCGGAAGATAGTACGATACCGGATGAGTACGGTCTTTTGAATGACGAAATACTTATAGATTTTTTTAATAAAATGCTTGAATTTTCAAACAAAGCCGTGGAATTTGGTTCAATTGACATCTATGCAAGAAGGCTTTCACTTTTAAAACGCTACTCAGAACTTAACGATTTAAAGTTTTGTTTAAGTATCTATTTTGATTTATGGGAATTATTTTCTTTCAAAAATTATAAAATCGGGAATACACAATTGAATTTTTCACAAATTGACAAGAGATACTATAGTCTTCTCTCTATACTTTTAGAACCAAAAAATGATTTTACACCAAAGATCCCCGATAATGTAAAATTTTGTACTTGGAATTACGATTTACAACTTGAATTAGCATTTAGTTCATTCTTAGATACTCTAACAAATAATTTAATAACCATAAATAAAAAATTTCCATTTTCTGAACAGATTAATAAACATAATTTAGGTGAAGAAATAGAAAATATTGTTCATCATTTTAATGGTCATAGGGGTATATTTATTAGTGACGATAAAGCCTACGAAAATATTGATGGTTCACATAAAGATGATTTTTGGAAATATTTAAAGAGATTAAAATCCAATTTTAGTCAATTTCGAGATATTAATTATAGAAGTTGTATAAAATATTCTTGGGAGGAAGATGAAATTCAAAAAGACAAATGGAAAAATATTTTCAGAAATACTGACATTTTAATTATAATAGGGTATTCATTTCCAGCATTTAATAGAAGAATAGATGCCGAACTTTTTAAAAGTCTATCGAATGTTTATCAAATAGTCTATCAGGATCCGAATGCTTCAATAAATATGATTAAAACTTTAAATCAAAATATTCAAGACGATAAAATAAAAATCTTGAATAATTTGACTGATCTTAAAAATTTTTATATTCCAAATGAATATTTATTCCCAATAGAAGATTCAGAAATACACTTTTAAATTTACTTCACAAAAAAGCCCTTCATTTCTGAAGGGCTTTTGTTTTGTACAGGCGGAGAGACTCGAACTCTCACACCTCACGGCACTAGATCCTAAGTCTAGCGTGTCTACCAATTCCACCACGCCTGCATCAAAATCCTTTACAACACTTAGGACATATTGTAAAAGGAGTGCAAATATAAATAATACTTCTAAATGAATACCAACTTATTTTGAAAATTTTTTGAAGGTTTTTTTACTCGCGCAGCCAAGCTTTCATTTTGGGGAAGGCATCCTTACCTTCCACATCAGTTAGCCCCATCCATTGCAATAGCGGCAAACCTATATAATTTTTACCCTCAAACTGTTCCCGAAGCCAGATTGCTTCCCCTTTATAACCGTCCTCGTGAAAAACAATTTCGGGAGCCAAACCTATTTTCTTCGCAGCGGCATAAGACCATAACAAAACCGCCATTTCATCACCGGCTTTTTCTGCATTATTTTCAATTACGTTATCGTTTAAACCATTTCGCTCTTCTGATTTTGTTACCGCAATATGTCCCGCTTCGTGCAATAAATCTCCAGGATATTTCAGTTTTTGCAAATCAATTTGCAGGGTGCCGTTTTTGATTTGAAGACCGGGCAAAAAGGTTTCTGTTTCAATTTCTGTGAAATTATATTGAATGGTTATTTCATCAAAAAACTGAAAAATCCGTTCCAAAACCGAGTCGCGTTCTTTCCCCTGTTCCATTAAAGCTCCTTTTGTAATTGCTGTATCATTTCCCTGGAAATTTCGGTATCCATCAATTTCAATTGTTCAATCATTTGCAGTTTTGTTTCTCGGGAATATTCAGGTTGGACGTTTTCAGCTTCAAAATTATAGCCACTTTCCGCAAATAATTTATCAGACCAATCATTGCGCAAGCAGTCCATCACCAAGTGGATTCTATCGGTTTTTCCTTCGTTGCGAACGCTGTGCGGCAAGTTGAAATTGCCGTACCAACATTCTTCGGGAAGCATTTTTACTTCTTCATGATTGATAAAAAAACGAACTGCTTCATTCGTAATAATTGGAATATGAATTCTGAAAATCCCATCTTCATAGCCCAAATTATAATCTGTGTGTTCTTTAATTACGCTTCCGGGTTTTAAATTTAAAAGTCTGATTGATTCCTTTTCGCATTCAAAAGAATCGATAATTGCTCTGAAATAGGTGCTTTTTTGAAGCAACTCCGTGTCCCTATATTTTTTTTCGGTCTGTGGAAGCGCAAAAATATTGTTCATTTCGCCATTTTCGGAGCGTAAAGAGATAGAAGTCCAATCGCCCGAATAATCATTTTTGTTGAAGTGTGAAGTGAAATTATAGTTTTTGCAAATCGCTAGATCATCCAAAAGTTTTTCTTCCGAAAAGTGAAAAGGCAATTTCAAAAAAGCAGTTTTCATAAAATGAAAGCGTTGGTTCACCTGCCAAATTACGGCATTTTTAGTACTTTTAGAAAAAATAATATATCAGAATGAAAAGTGCTAAACCTTATATTGAAAAAAACAAAGAACGGTTTTTGGATGAATTGATCGAACTGTTGAAAATACCTTCCATCAGCGCCGATTCAGCTTACAAAAAAGACGTTTTAAAAACTGCGGAAGCCGTAAAAAAGCAACTCGAAAAAGCAGGCTGCGATTCGGTCGAAATCTGTGAAACGCCCGGTTACCCAATTGTTTACGGCGAAAAGATAATTAATAAAAAACTGCCGACCATTTTGGTTTACGGCCATTACGACGTGCAACCGCCAGATCCGTTGGATTTGTGGGACAGCCCGCCGTTTGAGCCGGTCATAAAAAAAACAAAATTGCACCCCGAAGGTGCCATTTTCGCCCGCGGAAGTTGTGACGACAAAGGCCAAATGTATATGCACGTAAAGGCTTTGGAATATATGACCAAAACCGACCAACTGCCCTGCAACGTAAAATTTATGATCGAGGGTGAAGAGGAAGTTGGCAGCAGCAGCCTTGAATGGTTCGTTACCAAAAACAAAAAGAAATTGGCCAACGACGTTATTTTAATCAGCGACACGGGAATGATTGCTAAAGACGTTCCATCAATAACAACGGGGCTTCGTGGCCTGAGTTATGTGGAAGTGGAAGTAACCGGCCCAAACCGTGATCTGCACAGTGGATTGTACGGAGGCGCAGTGGCAAACCCGATAAACGTTTTGACAAAAATGATTGCATCGCTTCACGATAAAAACAATCATATCACCATTCCGGGGTTTTATGACGATGTTGAAAAACTTTCCAAAAAAGAACGCGAGAAAATGGCGGAAGCACCCTTCAGCCTTGAAAATTATAAGAAAGCTTTGGACATTGACGCCGTTTATGGCGAAAAGGGATATTCCACAAATGAACGGAATTCCATCCGCCCAACTTTGGACGTAAACGGAATTTGGGGCGGCTACATTGGCGAAGGTGCCAAAACAGTGATAGCGAGCAAAGCATTTGCGAAAATAAGCATGCGTTTGGTACCTAACCAAGACTGGAAAAAGATTACCGAGCTTTTCAAGAAACACTTTGAAAACATCGCCCCCGAAGGCGTTCGCGTAAAAGTTAAACCGCACCACGGCGGACAGGCTTACGTTACGCCAATAGATAGTTTGGGCTATAAAGCTGCTGAAAAAGCGTACGAAGAAACTTTTGGAAAAACGCCAATTCCACAGCGCAGTGGCGGAAGTATTCCAATTGTAGCCTTGTTTGAAAAAGAACTGAAAAGCAAAACCATTTTAATGGGCTTCGGTTTAGACAGCGATGCCATCCACTCGCCCAATGAGCATTTTGGGATTTGGAACTATTTAAAAGGGATTGAAACCATTCCGCAGTTTTATCACTATTTCACCGAATTGAGCAAGTAATTTTCGTATGAGCTAAGTTTCATTTAAAGACATTTTAAAATCCCCCGATTGCATCCCTAAAAGTGTAACTACTGATAATCAATAAATTCGCTACCTTTAGGATTCAATATAGCTAACCAAATATTTTGAGTTGTGAAGAGGGGCAAAAGTTTCTGGGATGAACTAAAGCGGCGCAATGTAATTAAGGGAGCCATTTCATATATAGTGGTGTCGTGGCTCCTTATTCGCATTGCTGCACTGTTGAAGGATATTACGGAAATGCCACTTTGGATTTCCAAAAGCTTATTTTACCTGCTTTTGATAGGTTTTCCTATATATTTATTACTTACTTGGATTTTTGAATTTACACCAACTGGTTTAAAGCGAACCAGTAAAGTAGCCGAATCTGCTTCCATCCGAAAAAAGACTGGAAAAAAACTCAATAAAATTATAATTGGAATATTAGCGCTTATTCTTGTTGTTTTAGTTATTGACAGATTTATTATAACCGACAGAAAAAATAACAATACTTTCGTTGATCTTCCCATAGCAATGAATTCCAAAACCATTGCGGTCCTTCCATTTGAGGATTTTTCTGAAAAAAACGACAACGAATATTTTGCGGATGGACTTACGGAAGAACTTTTGAATTTATTATCGCAGATCAAAAATCTGAAAGTTACTTCCCGCACCTCAACCTTTTCTTTTAAAAATTCAGACTTACAGATTCCCGAAATTGCAGAAAAACTAAACGTTACCTATGTCTTGGAAGGTAGCGTGCGCAAATCTGGAAACTTACTGCGTATTACCGCACAGCTTATTGAAGCAAAAGAAGATAAGCACCTATGGTCTGAAACGTATGATAGAAATATGGATAACATATTTGCAATACAGGACGAGGTTTCCGAAGCTGTGGTAAAAGCACTGGAGCTAAATTTGTTGGATTCAAAACCGCTTCCCAAGTCGAAAAAAACCAATCCCGAAGCCTATAAACTTTATTTACAGGCAGTGCACGCATATAATTTTTCCAGCGACGAACAAAAACTGGTAGAGGCTGTTTCTCTAGCCAAACAAGCACTGGAAATAGACAGTGAGTACGTGCCGGCCTGGCTGCTGCTTTCAAGAGTGTATGAAACCCAGGCCAACAACGGAACCCTAGGTTTTAAACAGGGTTATACTTTAGCAAAGGATGCTGCAAAAAAAGTATTGGAAATAGACCCCGAAAACGCATTGGCCTATGCATATTTGGCAGATTATGAATTAAGCTATGACTGGAATTTTACCAAAGCCCAACAATTAAATGCAATTGCCCTAAAACTGGACGGCTCCAATCCCGAAATAATAAGCCTTACATCTACGCTTGCATTGGCTTTGGGCAATGTGGATAGTGCCGTTAGACTTCAGGAATATTCAGCAAGTTTAGACCCCCTAAATCCCGACTCCTATTATCAGTTGATGAATGCATATTATTGTGCAGACCAGTTAGACAAAGCCGTGGCAGCTTCCAAAAAGTGTATAGAATTACAGCCCAATCGCTATGCCGTGCATTATTATTACGCGCGAATCTTATTGCAACAAAACAGAACTGAAGCCGCTTTGGAAGCTATTAAAAGAGAAGAAGATGAAGGATGGAGCCTGCAAATTTATGCCGACATATATTATAAATTGGGCGATATAGAAAAATCTGATGCCTATATGCAGGAACTCATAGCAAAATACACCAATGATATGGCCTATCAAATTGCAGAAAGCTATTCCTTTAGAAATGATACCGAAAATGCTTTTAAATGGCTGAATAAGGCATACGAGGTACACGATGTTGGGTTGAACGAAGTATTATCCGAACCCCGCTTTCGGAATCTGCACTCCGATAAAAGATGGCAAAAATTCATAGACAAAATGGGCTTTCCTAAAACTGAAAACGGTAAATAATGAATTTAAATGATTTTTTTAACGAGCTGAGAAGAAGAAATGTCTTTAAAGGCACCGTTTCATATTTGGTATTTTCATGGGTATTGCTGCAGGTCATAGCCATACTCACCCCTATTATTAATGCGCCCGTTTGGGTGGGAAAAATGATTTTAATCATTTTGATCGTTCTGCTCCCGGTTTGGGTCTGTATTTCATGGTTTTTTGAAATTACGGCCGATGGCATCAAAAAAACCAGGAACGTTCCCAAAGAAAAATCCATAACCCAAAAAACGGGTCAAAAACTAAATACTTTCATCATTGCTTTTTTGGCGCTCGCGATAATTTTATTGTTTGTGGATAGGTTTAGGTTGCGATCCCAAAAAAACGAACCCGCCATAGCTCTGGAAACGAATCCTGAAAAATCCATAGCCGTTTTGCCTTTTTCAGACATGTCACCGAACAAACGGCAAGGTTATTTTGCCGATGGCCTGGCAGAAGAGGTGCTGAACTCGCTCGTTAAAATAAACGAACTCCAGGTTACCTCGCGTACCTCCGCCTTTTCATTTAAAAATAAAGCAATGGACTTGTCAGAAATAGCCAAGACCCTGCAAGTAGCCTATATTCTTGAAGGCAGTGTACGCTCCCAAGACAGCGTTATAAGAGTAAGTGTAAACCTTGTTGAAACTAAAGGCGACAACAATATTTGGTCGCAGAGTTGGGAAAAGGAACTAAAAAACATTTTTAAGATCCAAAATGAAATTGCCGAGTCAGTGGCTGAAAACCTCCAATTGCGGATATTGGATAAAATAATTCCGAAGGCAGAAGAACCAAATACCGATGCCTATACCCTATTTTTGGAAGGCAGGCATATATTTCACAATAATTTTGACGATTCATCTTTGCTCAAAGCTGAACAATTATTGAATAAATCTTTGGCTATAGATTCCACTTATGCTCCAGCTTTAATAACATTGGGCAATATATATCACTCAAAAAATAATTTTGGAATTATTGATTATGAAGAGGCTAAAAAGCTCACATATCAAGTGGCAGAAAAAGCCATACAAGCAGACAGCACCTATGCAGAAACTTATGCCTTCCTGTCGTTGTTATCTTTGGAATATGAAAATGATATCGGAAAAGCCGGAAGACTCGCCGAAAAGGCTTTGCGCTTAGAGCCCAATAATGAAACAGCCCTCCACAGGGCGTCTGAAGTAGCGCTGTTGCGTGGTAATACAGAAGAGGCCATTGCAATCCACAAAAAAGTAATTACACTCGACCCCATAAATGCTGGCAATTATTACAGTCTAGCCAACACCTATTATATGGCGAAAAAATTCAAGGAGGCCGAAATAGCTATAAAGGAATCTATTGACTTAAATGCCAATCAAGATGTTGCATACTCATTATATGCGCTAATATTAATGAACCAGAAAAGATATAAAGAAGCCTTAGAAGTCATAAAAAAAGAACCTTTGGAAGGATTCAGGTTACACATAGAAGCTATAGTGTATCATTTATTGGGAGATGAGGAAAAATCCAATGCCGCGTTGACTAAAATGATCAATGAATATGAAAAAGCTTGGAGCTTTCAAATTGCGGGAACCTATGCAGTACTACAAGATAAAGAAAAAATGTACTATTGGCTGGAAAAAGCCCGGACGTACAATGACCTTGGGTTAATAGAATTGCCAAACGAACCTATGTTTGAAGCCTATAGAAACGAAACTCGCTTCAAGGAGTTTATGAAAAAATTGGACTATAAATATTAGTCTATATTTTTTTTACAAAATCAGTGATAATTACTATTTGTTGCCCATCGACCTTACCTTCAATGTACTTTTCGTTTTCGTGATCCAGGGAAATTCTGCGAACTGCCGTTCCCTGTTTGGCAACCATACTGCTACCCTTCACTTTTAAGTCTTTAATCAAAACCACAGAATCGCCCGCTTCCAAAATAACGCCGTTACTATCGCGATGCACTATTGCTTTTCCGGTATTTTCAGCAAGACCAGCTTTTGCCCATTCCTTGGTTTCGTCCTCCAAATACATCATATCCAGTAAATCCTGTGGCCAGCCTTCGGCTTTAAGCCTATTGAGCATACGCCACGCCATAACCTGCACGGCTGGCACGGTGCTCCACATACTATCGTTTAAGCAGCGCCAATGATTGGGATCTACTTTTTCGGGGTCTTCTATTTGATCTTTGCAAGTTTCACAAATTAAAATACTTGTATCGGCAACATCAGTTGGGGAGTTTGGCACTTCAAAAACACTAAGATTTTCTTCGGAACCGCAAAGCTCACATTTGTTGTCGCTTCGGTGCTGCAATTCTTTTTCTAAACGCATCTTAAAATAATTTGGCTCAAAGATATTCTTTTTGAAATCGAAATCGAAACAGAAATCGAAACAGAGCGCTAATAATAAGGTTTAGATTAATCTTTTGGGAATTTGGGATTTGCTGTTTGTGAATTTTTCAACCTCTACATTTGTAGAATAAAAATATTTGTTCTACGTTTGTAGAATACAAATAGATTTCAATGATGGATTTATCAAATTCAGAAGAACAATTAATGGAGATTTTGTGGAAACAGGAACGCGCTTTTATGAAGGATTTAATAGAGGCATACCCCGAGCCAAAACCCGCAACCACAACCGTTGCCACGCTTTTGAAACGGATGCAGGACAAAAATTTTGTGGATTACAAACAAATTGGGCGTTCGCGGGAATACTTTCCCCTGGTAAAAAAGAAAGACTATTTCTCCAAGCACGTTAATAGTTTGATCAAAAACTTTTTCAACAACAGTCCATCGCAATTTGCCTCTTTCTTTACCGAAGAGACCAATCTTTCCAAAAAAGAATTGGAAGCCCTTAAAACATTGATAGATTCTGAAATCAAAAAGAAGTAGTTATGGAACTATATTTACTGAAATCCGCAGCCATTCTGGCCATCCTTTTCGCTTTTTATAAAGTTGTTTTGGAAAACACCTCCATGCATACTTTTAAACGTTTTTATCTGTTCGGGAGTTTATTGGCCGCTTTTCTAATTCCGCTTATCACTTTTACCAGTTATGTTGAAGTTTCGCCCATCGTCCCAATTTATTCCGAAGTAACTCCGCAATTGAATTATACCGAAGTTGAGCAAACCGGCAATTATTGGCCTTTTGTACTTTGGACGATTTATGGCCTGGGGGTGCTGTTTTTCAGCATAAAATTTTTCAGAAATCTTTTTGGATTAATCCAACAAATTCGAAAAAACCCAAAATATAAAAACACCCCTTTTATAAATGTGCTTTTAAGTGAAACCGTCATTCCGCATACTTTTTTCAACTATATATTTCTGAACAAAAAGCAATTCGAAAACCGTGAAATTCCGCAGGTAGTAATATTTCACGAAGAAATCCACGCCCGCCAAAAACACAGTTTGGACATCATTTTTGTTGAACTATTGCAGATTGTGTTTTGGTTCAATCCGCTGTTCCATTTCATCAAAAAAAGCATCAAACTGAACCACGAATTTCTGGCAGACCGTGCCGTTTTGAACGCGGGTGCCAAAACTTCTGACTATCAAAAAATATTACTTGCATTCTCATCAAATGCAGCTACGCCTTCACTGGCGCATTCACTGAATTATTCATCAATCAAAAAACGATTTACACTTATGAAAACACGCACCTCCAAAAGAGCCGTTTGGATTAAAAGCCTTTTAATTTTGCCCTTGATTTCCGTATTGATATACGGGTTTAGCACGAAGGAAGTTTTAGCAAAGCACTTTGAAAAAAATTCAGTTTTTACAAGTGACATAATTGAAGATATTAAGATTGTAATTGATAAAAACTCACAGCTAACTTTAAACGGAATTCCTGTTAAACTTGAAGATCTTAAAATCGAAATCAACAAACGAAACAAACATTTATCATCTGAACAAAATCAAAAATATCTTTCCGCCAATGTGGGGCTTTACAATGAAAGCGATAACGATTTAAGCGAAAAAATTATAGAAATACTTTACGCTAGCAATTTTAGAAACTTTAGCATCTCAAACTTAAAAAATATGGCAGATGCTGATTTAGATACTGCTCCTTTGGCAAATCCCATGGCTGGCAAAACCGTTGAAGAAGCAGAAATTTTGTATCAAGAGCGTTTGAAAGATATTGAAAAATTTAAAACTGCAAACTCTAAATTAAAAAATGATGAAAACAATCCGTGGTCAATTGACGTGGGCGAAGATGTCGAGAGAAGTGAAATCACTGGGAAAATAATCCAACAAAATTCCACAATTGAATTTAACGGAACAATAAATCAAAAGAAAGCCACCAAAGCCGAAATTGAAGAGTACAACAAACTGGCGAAAAAATACAACGCGGTTGACATTGAAGAACGAATCATCAAAAAGAAGGATTTGGAACGTTTGGAAATCATTTATAAAAAAATGACACTTGCGCAGCGGGCAAAAGCCCAACCTTTTCCGGAATGCAATCAGAAGCAAAATTATTCTAGAGAAGAAGACAATAAAAAGTTCAGTGAAGCGAATTATTACTATAAAGGAGAGCGAATCACTTTTGAAAAAGCTAATGAGTTACTTGATAAAAACAATAATATAGGAATCTATATCAGCAAAGAGGAAAATACAGTTCATTTGTACGAAGAGCCTTTTGACAAAAAAAAGATTGCAATAAAGGATAACCAAAGAATGCCTTCCGCAGAAAACGGAAACTTATATATGGCTCCCGAGGCTCCGCCAGCGCCAATTGCAGACCCGGTGGAATATGTAAAGGAATTGGGGAAACGGGGAGCTACTTTTTACATAGGCCCACATAATTACAGCACAGACGAAGCGATTGAAATGGTGAAAAAAAGCACAAATGAGGTTATTATAGATGTAAGCCAATATCCGATAGTTCATTTAGGCGGATGCTAAATTAATTACCAAATATTATTTAAAAAAAATGCTTCCAAAATTTATAGTTTGGAAGCATTTTTCTTTGTTGGAATTTTTAAAGTTTATTCCAAGTGTCGTTCAAAACATTTACATCGGGCAGCATTTTATTGGGATCCAAAACCACGCGCTGTACTTGTTTGGTTGTTTTTAAAAGGTGCGTCCAACTATTGCCGCGCTGCCAGATTTCAACGGGAAGCGAGATTTCTTCTTTTGAATTGTCATCATAAATCACCTGAAGCTGCACCGGCATTGGGATTTGTCCTTCGTTTTCAACTGTAATCAGGTAATTTCCCCTGTAAGATTTCACTTCAGAAATACCCAAATCTATATTGCCATTACCGTAAAACCACCCTTTCCAAAACCAGGAAAGATCTTCGCCCGCCACATTTTCCATATGGTTGAAAAAATCATTCGGTTGCGGATGTTTATACGCCCAAGTGTGAATGTAGCTTTTAAAGGCATTGTCAAAACGCTCCCCTCCCAAAATATATTCGCGAAGCAAGTAAAGACCCACTGCGGGTTTGTAGTATGCGGTATATGCTAAATTCATAGAATTGGCCACATCGGGATAGGTATCAATACTCTCGCGGTTTTCGTACGTTAAATAGCGCACTATGTTTTTCGGATTATCGGTAGTTGTTGGGAATTCACCATTGTTAAAAGCCTGGGTGCTATAATGGTTTATAAAAGTGTTGAAACCCTCGTCCATCCACGGATAGCGGCGCTCGTTGCTGCCCACGATCATCGGGAACCAATTGTGGCCGAATTCGTGGTCGGTAACGCCCCAAAGATCCTCGCCCTTACTTTGGTAATGACAAAAACTTACACCGGGATATTCCATACCGCCCACGCTTGCCGCTACATTTATTGCATTGTGATAGGGATAAGTAAAATATGTTTTAGAGTAAAACTCAACCGAAGCTTTTGTGAATTCCGTTGAGCGCGACCAAGCGTTTTTACCGTCGCTTTCCTTTGGGTAAACTGATTGTGCCAATCCTGTTTTGCCATCGCCAAGATTCATGCGCGCTGCGTCCCAAATAAATGCTTTGGAAGCCGCCCAGGCCACATCGCGGGTGTTTTCCATTTTAAAATGCCAGGTGAGCATGCCATCGGTCTTCACAGAAGCAACAGGCTTGCCAACTTCTTCCGGCTTTATGATGTAAACGGTTTTATCGCTTTTCTCAGCTTGTGCCCAGCGGGTTTGCTGTTCTTTTGTAAGTACATCGTTGGGGTTCTGTAAAACCCCGGAACATACTACCGTTTGATTGGCTGGTGCGGTAATTTTCACGTCGTAATTTCCATATTCGCAATAGAACTCACCTGCGCCTAAATAAGGATCGGTATTCCACCCCACTACATCGTCAAAAACCGCAACTCGAGGATACCATTGTGCAATGGCGTAAATAGTTCCATCCTTTACTTCCAGTCTGCCCATGCGGTCCATTCCCTCCACGGGAACCTTAAATTTGAAATCCATTTTTATTTCAACCTTACCTCCTTTGGCTTCCAAAGGTTTATCCAACCAAAGCTGCATACGCGTATCGGTAATTATATGTTTTGAAGAAGTTCCGGTCTTGGTTTTTGCCGAAACATTTTTCAATTCAAAACCACCTTTCACGTCGCCACTGTAACGATTGCCCTGAACTGGAGTGGTCAAAGTTCCACGGGAGTTTTCAGTAAAACGGTTTTGTTCAAGATATAACCAAATAAAATCTAAGGTCTCCGGACTATTATTTGTGTAATGAATAGTTACATTTCCTGAAACGGTGTGCGTTTTATCATCAAGCGTGGCTTCCAAATTATAATCGGCCGAGTTTTGCCAATATTCCGGCCCTGGTTTTCCCGAGGCGGTACGATACACATTCCCTTGTCTATATGAGAAATTGTCGAAAAGGGGTTGATTGTTGGGCTTTACTTCCTGCGCAAATAAGTTAAATGAAACAGTGGTGAGGAGCAGTGAAACCAAGAGACTGCAAGTGAAATACTTCATTAGTGTTCAGTTTTAAAAATAAACGGCTAATGTACTAAATGCAATGTAAAAATGCTGTTAAAGAATTGTCACTGTGGAGGTAAAAGGGCATAAAAAAACCTCCAAAAAAAGGAGGTTTCCTTCGTAGCGGGAACT